>Ga0082212_10006079_pt1 | contig 16305 bp, 16 predicted proteins | sample TergutNt197P3_FD_71548 | JGI IMG/M metagenome (GOLD analysis project Ga0082212, IMG submission 71548) | Neocapritermes taracua P3 segment gut microbial communities from Petit-Saut dam, French Guiana - Nt197 P3 | ecosystem: Host-associated > Arthropoda: Insects > Digestive system > Gut ... | reverse complement strand
AAACAATTGGAGAAATTAAATAAGCAACGCCAAATGGGTTGGTTTATGATTAGTTGAAAACATGCCTCCACTCACGGCAAACCGCCTGTTGTCGGCTGGCGTATTTTATCCATTATTATTTTGGAATAAACCCACATTCTGTTAATATCGGATTTACGTTCTCGGTTTGCAGCCACTTGTATAGTTTGTAAGCCATTGAATTACGGTCTAAATCGGAACGAATGGCTACATGTACTTCCGATATGAAAGGATAAGTCTTGTTTTTCACTGTATTTTCATCAGGAAAAATATTGTTGATGGCTAATTTAGGTACTTCGTTGTCTGATACTCGAACTATCATATCTTTGTAGTTATTAAACGTATAACAAATGCCATTACCGTATCAAACACTTGAGCCATACCTCCAATTTCACTGACTGCAGGGAAATCAAATGGCTTTATACCATTCATAACTAATGTTCTAAATACTTCCTCACTACCCGAATTGCGAGGACGTGTATAAACATCTATATTCGCATTGTTACCGCCAACTTCCGACCAATGTGTTATCTCGCCTGTATATATTTTCTGCACCTGTTCTACAGTCAGCGATTTTACAGAATTACTTGGGCCAACAATAAAAACAAAAGCATCCAACGCAATGGAAGTTTCAATCAGCGTAACCCCGACAGTATTAGCATGAGCTTTTTCATCAGGTGAGATAGTTCTATGTGTGAGGATAATATCTGCTTCCCTGTCAATCAAATTCATAAACGCACCATGCGTTTGAGAAGTCACAACTCGCTTACTGAAAAATTCTTCCTTGTATTGATTTGGAATATCATTCGTATCAGGGCTAACAACCCATTCATAATACAAGGGAGTGGTCGCAGGATTCCCTGTTATCATTTCCCAAGTATAGTGAATACCCAATAATTTACAAGCAATCATTTGATTTAATGCGCGTGCTGAAGTAGAGCCGTCCACTTTCGGATAATTTGCAAATGAAATGTCCTCTATTCCTGCAATTCCTTCTTCGCCTTTCGGCTCATTTTTGTCGCAACTCGTGCAAATAATCACCGCACACGAAACTAAAAATATTACTAATCTATTCATATCTATTTACTTATTAAATGTTTATATTTCAACTCTTCTGTTTTTCGAGTTTTTGCCAATAGCACTGTTGTTGTCCGCTTGCAGATAACCTTTGAATATACACATAATGTTCAATTTATACAAACGTTCAATCTCAAAAACACTATCACCGATGATTGCCGTAAGTTGAGTTTTATTCAATAATACGGAACAACCGGTGTGTGATCATCTAACAAAAACGATAAATTGTCGTGGGTGTTTAATTCCTTTGCAGCTTCCCCTTTTTTGAACAATCGAGCCGCTCGCTCTCCGATCAACCGGAGCGAGTTTCCCTCTAACCTCAGTAGCGTTGCCTCCCTCAAGCCCAGTACATACACATCGGGATTGATTTCGATAAACTCTTGAATTCGCATTTCCCGTGTTTCCCCGCCGAAACCTTCGGGGTGAACATCTAAATAGTGCGGATTGATTTGGAAAGGAATAAGCCCCAAGGTTTCAAATCCGAGCGGATCGACAATCGGCATATCGTTGGTTGTCCGTAAGATAGGACAGGCAATGTTGCTTCCTGCACTCCAACCGATGTAAGGACAGCCCGACAGTACTTTTTTCCGTATGGGTTCCATTAAGCCTTTTTCGTGCAGCAACCTGACCAATTGCCAGGTGTTGCCTCCGCCGACAACGATTGCATCGGCATTTTCAATTTCCCGGACAGGATCCCATGCACGATGGATACTTTTCACGTGGTGTCCCCATTCCGAAAAACGCGCTTCCACTTTCGATTCGTATTCATCGAAGCCGAAAGTAACCGCAGCATAAGGAATGAATAAGGCGGAAACCGGATTGTTTCCCAAAAACGCTTGAACTTCTTTCCGGGGCCAAGACAAATATTCTTCTCCCGGATTGGTGGAATTGCTTAATAATAGTAGTCTCATGATAGTTAAATGTTTTTAGAAAAATTTTGTGCAAGATAAGAATAAAAAGTGAAATAAGCAATTTTTATTTGGAAAAATGATTAATTTTGCCTGTCTAATAGAAAAAAAATGGAAAAAGAAGTTGTATTGCAAATCTTTTCAGGTGAATTTACCGGCAGGGCAGCTACGTTTGAAAATATCCTGCAAAAATTGGAGCCTATTGTGTCGAAAATCAAGGTAACAAAAGTCATAATGGGCATGTCAGTGGATCAGAAATTATATTCCGATGTTCGTGATTATTTGGTAAAAAACGATATCGAATTTTATTTGTGGTTACCTGTTTTTGCCGAATTGGATGCCTTGAAAAAAGGTTATCCTTTAATTGATTTCAATGGGAAAGACAAAGCGGAATATACATTGGATGAACGAGAAGATTTCACTTTTTATTGCCCAAACCATCCGCAAAACGTATTGAATGTACTGCAAGTATTTGAAGAACACTATGCTTCCATTGGTTTTACAGGCGTTTTTTTGGATAAAATCAGATATTCTTCGTTTGCCAATGGACTAAGTAGCGTACTGACATGTTTTTGTCCTTTTTGCCGAGTAAAATATAAATCTGCACAGTTCGAACCGCAAAATCTGGAGGAAGCCATAAAGTTATTACCTCAGAAAAATGCACCATTTGGAGCTATTGACTACAAACAGGGAAGATATACATTCGACGATGACAGGTGGAATAAGTTCTTTACTATAAAATCCCAATATATTACGGAGATTGTACAAAAAATTTGTTATTACTTCACAGAAAAAGGTTATAAAATAGGTTTGGATGTGTTTTCTCCATTTGTTAGCCATTTTGTCGGTCAGGATATTCCGGCATTGTCTTCTGCGGCTGATTTCGTCAAACCCATGATGTACAGGATGACCAACGCTCCTGCCGGCTTACCCTTTGAATTAGAGGCTTTATTACAGGAAACAACGACAAGCGAATTGCAAAAGCAAACTTTCTACAAAATATTGAATTTTAATCCTGAAAAATATCCATTTGATATTGACTTTGCGGTTAAAGAATTGGATGATTTGGTGCAACAATCGAAAGCGCCTGTTTATCCGGGTGTAGAAATAAACAGAGCGCAAAAAATAGCCGAAGTATATCCGGATTACATTGAGGAAACCATTAAAGCATACGCCCAATCCAATGTGAAAGGGTTTGTTATGTCGTGGAACCTTTTAAACGCGCCCCAAGAAAATATCGACAGAATTGTAAAACTCTTCTGATATAACTAAAGAAAATAAAATTTAACTATCTTTGCGGATGAATTTCAAAATTAGTAAAATAGAAAAATAAAATAAGAACGTATGAAAAAGACTATTGCACTATTGGGACTGCTTGTCTGTCTGTCTTCCTGCGATGTTGCAAAGCAATTGGTGGGTACGTATGCATTGACACAATGTAAATATGATTTTCATTCCATTGCGGGATTGACTTTAGCGGGAATTAACCTGCAAAACGCCAACAGCATTTCGTCGTTGAATCCGGTGGCGGCTGCGAATCTTCTGACGGCTTTCGCTTCTCCAAGCGGTAGTTTGCCTTTGAGTTTCAATTTGAATTTGAACGTATCCAATTCAGGCGTTCAAACGGCAATATTGAATGGCGCCAGCTACATTCTTGAAATTGATGGCATACAAATGACACAGGGACTTTTCAATAAACAGTTTCAAATTGCGTCAGGAGGCAGCACAATGTTGCCGATAGCAATGGCTTTTGATTTAAAACAGGTGCTGAGTGGAAAATCCTTAGAATCCATAAAAAATTTAGCGTTTAATTTTGCCGGTATCGGTGATGCTTCCAGTCATGTTACCGTAAAATTGAAACCCAGTTTTGTCATCGGAGGGAACACCGTCGCTATGCCTGATTATATTCCGATTTCGTTTACATTGAATAAAAAATAAATTCCGACGAAGAGTGTATAAACAAAAAAATAGAATTATCTTTAATGAGCAAACAACTTTTCTTGGGGGACGAAGCGATTGCCCAAGCCGCGATTGACGCCGGATTATCGGGCGTTTACTCTTATCCCGGAACCCCTTCTACCGAAATCACCGAGTATATTCAAAATGCTCCTGCGGCAAAAGAGCGTGGCATCTATTCCCAATGGTGCTGTAACGAAAAAACCGCTTTGGAAACGGCTTTGGGAATGTCATACGCCGGAAAACGAACTTTGTCGTGCATGAAACACGTAGGCTTGAACGTTGCCGCCGACGCATTTATGAATATTGCCATGACAGGAATCAACGGCGGAATGATTATCGTAACAGCCGACGACCCATCCATGCATTCATCGCAAAACGAGCAGGATAGCAGGGTATATGGTAATTTTGCCATGCTGCCGGTGTTAGAACCGTCGAACCAGCAGGAAGCCTACGATATGGTGTATGAGGGTTTTGAACGGTCGGAAAAGTTGGGTTATCCGTTTCTACTGCGTATCACGACCCGTATGGCTCATTCGCGTTCGGGTGTACAGACAAGGGAAATGCAGCCCCAAAATGCCGTACACACAGAGGCAGATGCTCGTCAGAAATACGTGCTTCTACCGGTTAATGCTCGCAAACGATACAAAGTATTGATTGAAAAACAGCAAACATTCTTGGAGGAGTCCGAAAATTCCAAATACAATCGATTCTATCCGCTTTCCTGTCACTCGTCACCCGTCACTCGTCACTCCAATTTAGGCATAATCGCTTGCGGAATTGCCTTCAACTATTTACAGGAAAATTATCCCAATGGATTTGAACACCCTGTATTGAAAATCAGTCAATATCCTCTGCCCAAGAAATTATTGTTCCAATTCATAGATGCTTGCGAGGAAATATTGGTTTTGGAAGACGGTTATCCGGTGGTGGAGGAGCAGTTGAAAGGATATTTGGGTATCGGCTTAAAAGTGCATGGCAGATTGGACGGAACGCTTCCGCGCGATGGCGAACTGACGCCCGATAAGGTACGCAAAGCATTGGGTTTGGAGCCGGCTTCTTACTATCCCGTTCCGGAAATCGTTGCTATGCGTCCGCCCGCTTTGTGTCAAGGTTGTGGACACAGGGACGTGTTCGAGGCTTTGAATGAGGTGATAAAAGAATATCCGGAAGCAAAAGTATTCAGCGACATCGGTTGCTACACTTTGGGTGCATTGCCGCCGTTTCGCGCCATCGACTCCTGTGTTGATATGGGCGCTTCCATCACTATGGCGAAAGGCGCTGCGGAGGGAGGTATCTTCCCTTCCATTGCCGTTATCGGCGATTCGACGTTCACCCATTCGGGAATGACCGGATTGTTGGATTGCGTCAATGCTAACACGAATGTGTTGATTATCATTTCCGATAACGAAACGACTGGAATGACCGGCGGTCAGGAGTCGTCTGCTACCGGACGTATTCATGAAATATGCAAGGGAATTGGCGTGGATCCCGAACATCTGCATGCCATTGTTCCACTCAAAAAGAATTACGAAGAAATGAAAGCCTTGATACGAAAGGAAATTGAATATATGGGCGTTTCCGTCATCGTTCCTTGTAGGGAATGTATTCAAACGTATGCTCGCAGAGCGAAACAGAAGAGATTATGAAAACAGATATCATATTAGCAGGTGTTGGCGGGCAGGGCATTCTCTCCATTGCCGCAGTCATTGGGGAAGCCGCTTTGGCAGATGGTCTTTTTATGAAGCAGTCGGAAGTGCATGGCATGAGCCAGCGGGGTGGGGATGTACAGTCGCATTTGCGTATCAGCGACAGGGAAATCGCTTCGGATTTAATCCCTTTGGGAACAGCCGATATAATCATTTCCTTAGAACCTATGGAAGCCTTGCGTTACCTCCCATATCTGAAAAAAGACGGATGGATAGTCGCCAATTCCAAACCTTTTGAAAATATTTCCAACTATCCGGAATTGGAGCAAATCATGGAAGCTTTTAAACCTTTACCGAATAAACTTGTCTTAAATGTAGAGCAAATCGCCAAAGACTTGGGAGCGCCGCGTTCGAGTAACGTGGTGTTGCTGGGAGCGGCATCTGCCTATCTTCCGATTGAATTTCACAAATTGGAAAACGGCATACGGCGCATCTTCGGCAGAAAAGGCGAAGCCGTAGTGGAACTGAATCTAAAAGCCTTGTTGGCAGGGGCGGGGAGGGGTTGAATTATCTCAAGACAAATGCGGCTTAAGCAAAGCATATACTCTCGGCGTTTCCTTCTTTATCTTTTTTACCAACTTTTTATATCCTCTTGGACGTGAAAAAACAGGAAGTTTCAGATAATCAATGATTTCATCCAATAATGTTTGATACGATTCATTTTTTCTAATCTTTATTTCGCATTCTTTTGCTTTTTGAAATATGGCATCTATTTCGTCATTAAGCGTTGTTACTTCGTCATCTTCTAAAGCGAAATAAGATTGGATTGCGTCATAATTGCTGCTAACAGATCTTTTTTTCCTACTCAAATCCGGTTTTTTGCAAGCATGCCGTACCGGAGCGTATGCGTTCATACACATAATCTCCCATCCCGAAGGTGATTCCAAAACCGTATCCTGCAATTCAGGGATGTCAGTTATTTTTTCATCCCGCTCATTCACAGCAATAAAAGCAGTGTATTTGGAATCTATCTGATATTCTACGGCTATTTCCACAATTTGCTCTTTGTAGCCCTTATTTTCGCCATAAGGACGGGCTTCGATGTATTTCTCCACGCGGCGTATTTGCTCGGAAGCGTAGATTTTATCAAGAGGTAATTCCAACCGCCCAAGTGTTTCCTTTGGAATGGGAAAGGCGTATGTTTTTGTATCGGTTTTGCATTGCAGTTCAAAATCATCCATAAGGGTATCTACTTCTAACAAAACATCGTAGAATTCGTGATTGAACAGTATTCGCTGTTTTTCTATCCGGTCAATAATTTTGTTGGATTTTGGATTCAATGCCACTTCAAACAGATTGACGGAAGACACGCGGGCGAATTGACGGACAATGATTTCCTTAATTTGCTCGTCGCGTACAATAAATTCCGCTTTGCCCCGTCCGGCTTCCGCAATGGATTGCAATCCTTTTTTATTGACCGCCGAATCAATTCCAAAAACAAACAGGGAACTTTCCCCGATATGCTGCCTCACATATCCGGCTATTTCGTCTTCGTTGCCCACATCGCCATCGGTAAACAGGAAGATAATTTTTTCATTGCCAAACTGTTCCACAGCAACCTTTAATGCAGTATATAATTCGGTGCCTCCGCGTGCATGAATCGCTTGAATATATTTTTTTACCTTTTCAAAATTTTCAGGATTAAACGCCATCAATTCCTTTGAAAACAGTTCGTAAGTATGGTCGAAAATAATAATATTAAACTTGTCGCCCTCGCGGAGTTGTTTCAAACATTTGAGCACCGCCTCTTTGGTTTGTTCAATTTTGTAACCATTCATCGAACCGGAAATGTCCATAACAAAAACATAATCTTTTGGTTTAGGAATGTTTTCAACCTCAATATCCGGAAAAAACGAAAGATAAACCACTTGTTTCCCGTTGGGCAGTTCACGGCAATAGCCTTTTGAAAACGACTGTTCGGAAAGTTTTATATCCAACACAAAATCCTTGTCCAACTTGACGTCTTTAGCGGTTATGGTATTGTTTTCCAATTTAATCGAATGGGTTTTTGACAGCACATCATCTATTTTCAAATCTTTATCCAAATGAATAGTCAGATTTCCGCGGTATTCTACTTCGTTTTTAGCATACTCCAATCGATCGGTTACCGCCGATTTGTATCTCGGAGGAACGAGTGTCGGGATAAGCATTCGGATTTGATTATCCAAAATTTCAAAATTATCAATATAGTCGATTTGCACGGACACCGTTTCGCCCACCGCAATTTTGCCGATATTCATTTTGAAAATATTCGATTCCTCGTTGGTCATCATATAGGCCGAATCGCCTTTCACCATAGCTTTCTCATATTCTTTCCGAGCCTCCTCTTTTTCTTTTACTTTTCCTTTGATGATTTTTTCGCCGATTTTTGCCGTAAAACCGGTTACGGTAGCCGTAGCGCTGATGGGGAAAGTGTAAGTAATTTCCAAAACCGCATCCGTGTCATTTCTGTATTCCTGATGAATAGAGAAAGTGGAAAATTTTCCGATGACGTTCCCTGTAACGTCGATTTTTTTTAGGGTTAGTTTTTCAAATTCCATGATTGATAGATTAAAATTTGTTTGTTTTTTAATTCTTAAAAAGAACGTACAAAATTACTAAAAACAGGAAAGAACAATAAAGTTTTGCAAGCCTTGCAAAAAAGAAAAGTCTATTAAATCTCGGTTTCCCAATAAACCAAATCTCGGTTCAATCTGATTCGTTTCGCTGAAAAACGATCTCCGGTAATAAAATAATTTTCAGCCAAACGCATATCAAATTCTTTTATAAACGCCTCTCTGATACGGGAACATTTTTCATTAATGGCATTTTTAGTGGGATTTACCAAATCGTCGATGCTTTTTTTCATTGTATCAAGACTTTCCCTGTTGGATAAATTCAGATAAATATTCATCAAATCGTTTTTGTAATTCGAAAGATGTTTGAATAAAATACCTTCCGGATGTTTCAGAAAAAGCAAAAATACAGCTTTAGGTAAAGGAGTTAGATGTATTTCCATATCATTATAATCCGGTAAAACAATTTTATAATCTTTGGTAATAAAAAGTCTGCTCAATTTCCTTGTCGTATCTAAAGTAAAAAGCGATTGCAAAATCCATTCATTGATGCCTAATTGCGTTAAGTAATTTATTTTGATTTTTATTTCGTCAATGATTTGGTTCGCTTCATCCGGGAAGCAAAAATCAGCATGGTCATTTTTCGAATCATCAACCTCTTTATATTCAAGTTCACAACATTTCTCTTCAAGTTTATAATTAGGTTTAGAGCATTCCTCTTTAAGTATAGATTCCTCTTCAATCATCAAACTTTTTAATGATATATATTCGGAATCGTCTTCTTTGAATATAGATGAAAGGCCGCGACCAAATACGCATTTTTTTCTTAATGCTTTCTTAAGAGGTGGTGCCGGTACGGAAGGAAGAGCGTAATCAAAATTCTGCCGATAATGAGAAGGAAAAGCAAATCCTGTATTCTCTTCAATACTTTGGATGTAAAATATAAATTGTTTCCATAAATCATTTTCCGATTTGATTTGAAAATATGAAAACGCATGAATATTGTTTACTGTTAATGTATATTGGATAAATCCCGCGCTCAAAGGCTTATCCTCATCAATCAGGAATGAGAAAAGGACGTCATAGATATCTTGCGGCACAACAGGTTTCGGTTCACTTTTGAAATCAGAAGAAATATTCGGATAATAATAGTGAACAAAAATTTTGCTCTCTTTCTGTATATTTCTATATGTTACAGGTATATAGACGAAATCGTATCCGTAAGTTGTAAACCATTTGGATATTTTTTCATGATTTTCTTCGATGAATTGATTCAATTCCGGATGATATTCATCTTCTACATAAATAATTTGTTTCTCTAATACCTGAAAAGGAAGCGTTGATTTAAATTTTACTAACCTGTTCATTTTATTTCCTTTAAAATAATCTGATATATTTCGTTCCAAGGTTTCTTATATATCCCTGTATCCTCGTCAATCAATTGCCGAATATCGCTGCCATGATAAACTTTCATTGCCGGAACCCATTGTGACGGCAAACATCAAGCATCTCTCTTACAACCCAATAGGGATTGTCAATGTGTAACGCCCACCAGTTATTAAAAACGTAATCCAATCCGCTATATTTTTTCGATAAGCGGTAGGCTTCCTGCTTATTCATTTTGTAAGTACGGGCAAATACGGGAATAATAAACGAAATAAAACGAACCTTATTCTGCTTTTCTTTATCTAAAACTGTTGTTTCCATAGTAATTAACGATGAAAAATCTGTGCAAAAATAAATATTTTTTTGTTTCTTTGTGTCGTATTTGAAGAATAATTAAATATGGCAACCAACAAAAATGCGCAAATTCGCTATAATATACTTGACAACTGTTTCAGAAACAGTGGAAGAAGATATTTTATCGAAAATTAAAATACAGGCGGAACCTTCTATTCTGCATTCAAAACAACCTGATCCACAACCTTTCCGTCTAAATCTTTAATAATCAACTCTAAACTGTTGTTTTTTGTAATTCCTTTCAGTACAGTTCTATTCGCATTTATTACTATCGGAAATTTAATATTTGAATCCGGTTCGCTTTTAGAGTAACGATGCGTATGGGCACACAACATTACATCCACATTTGCTTCATTCAATATTGGAACAAATTTTTCCAATACTTCTTTTTGTCCATGCCATAAATTTCTACCGGAATTTGGAGGCATGTGGGCAATAACAACCCTGAATTTAGCCTCGATAAAATCTTTCGACTTCACAGCCTCAGTCAGCCAGTTTGCTTGCTCTGTGCGGTAGTTGTCATAATCGGTTATTCCGCTGTATTCCAAATCCGAATCCGGCTTGTCTTCTCCTGTGTCAAGAACAACGAAACAAACAGGACCCTGTCGTACCAAATAATACAGGTGAGGTTCTTTCGGTGAAAAATAATGCTGGAAAAAAGTGGCAAAAGGACCACGGGTTTCGTGATTGCCACGGGCATAATACATAGGAATTTCCTTGGCAAACTGTTCAATGGATGTATCCATAAACCCACTGAACAAACCGGATTCATCTCTCAATTGCGACAACATATCTCCATTGAAAAAAACCATGTCGGTGTGATTAACATCTGTAATTTTTAGCATCGGAGGAATATCTTCCTCCCGTCCGTGAATATCGTTGATCATGATAAATGACGTTTCCGGTTTGTTCCGGTTGTTGGTGGTGAAACTCAACGGACTGGCCCCATAAACACTTGTTGCCGCAACCCGCCCATAGATGATCTCCCAACTTTGATGCTCCAGAACTTCCTGCGAATATACACGATAACGGTATTTCGTTCCCGGAGTTAAACCGGTCAGTTTTACTGCGTGCACTAAGGATGTATTTTTCACCCCGTTGGTTACATTAAAATATTTGGGACGTTCCTGTTGGTAATAATGACTGTCATCATCAGGAGCCAGTTCTACCCAACCTATAGACGGTTTATTTGCCAACCATACAATAGTAACTTCCGTTTCTTTCAGATTTTGAAGATAAGGTCCGTGTTTGATAGCAATACGATCCTGAGCAAAACCCAGTACGAAAAAACACAAACCAATTGATACTGCAAATAATTTCTTCATATCTTAGTTAATTATCATTCTCAAAGATTTAACGACAAAAGTGTTTCCCCTTCAACGTTCAATACGGTCAACGTCATTTGTTTTCCCTGTTTGCGAAGTATTGATACGGTTGCACCTCGTTCGTTGCTGCCGCCTCCAATCACTACCGGAAAATTATTACCTTCTTTGCCTTTTGGTATATGATTAAAGCGGTGTGTATGTGCATTCAGACTAATATTGAATGGCGCTTTTGCAAGAATACCCCCCCAATATTCGCGGCATGGAACATAAGCCTCTTCTCGCATGCCGTATATCGGAATATGATGTATCAATACACGCTTAGCAGCCGATTTAAACGCTTTAGACGCTATTTCATTTTTCAAAAATTCAGCCTGATCTTTACGGAATTGTGTAAAATCATTCAAGCCGTAATATACCCAATGGTCGTCGGGTTTGTCTTCGCCGCAGTCAAGCAATACAAAACGCGTGTCGCCCATACTGAAAGCGCCATACGAATGACCGTTGAACGTTCCCAGCAAATTCCACAGAAACGGTGAATAGGCGCCGCGTGTTTCGTGGTTTCCACGCAAGTAAACAGAAGGAACGCTATCGGCGCCAATCCCGCGACTATAATGCGAAATAGTTCTGACGGCTACGTCTTCGCTCTGCACATCGGCAATACAATCGCCGTTGAAAATTACAATATCGTAAGGAATATCCTTTACTTGTTGGTACAACTTGTCGAAAAGAGGATAGCTGTCGTGCAAATCGTTGAATATGACTGCCGTGAAATCGGTTTTATTGTTGTCTAATGTTGTAAAGTGGGATATTTTGCCGGTTGCCGTTTCGCCAAATTCTTTTTTGTAGGGTTGATACAGCGTTATTTCGCGAGAACAAATCCTGTGATAATAACGTGTTCCCGGTTTTAAACCGGTCAGACGGATACGGTTCAGTGTATTATAGGCCATCGCTTCACCTTCTACCCATGTTTGCGCCCGTTGCATATCAAGGCTGTCCGTGCCGTATTCCACCCAACTGTGGCAGGGGACGTTGGTAAGCCACATTACGGTCATCCCGTCGGTAGCCGGATTTTGAAGATAAGCAGGCGTGCGAAAAATGTTGTCTTTTGCAGCCTTCAGCCGTATGTCGGCAAAAAGCGGTAAGTGATCGGAAGCCTGCGTATTGAGTACGCGGTTTTGCCAAACAGCATAACTGTAATTTTTGGGCGTATAGCCGAGAATGTAATCAATGGTCCGGCCGGGTTTATCGGAAGGTATGGTAAACTTTGTTGTGTCGGACAGTATGTTCCAGCTTTCCTGAAATGCTTCCAACACGGGCGATGATGGTCTTGCGTTGATATCGCCGGCTAAAATCACGGGCTTGTCATAGTCTTTCACAGCCTGATTGATGATGGATACCGAAGCCTGCCTGTCGTCTGCATTCAACGAAAAATGGGTACAAAAAAGTATATAATCCGAAAATTCTACTATCAGCAACGAGCGCAGTTCTTCCCGCCCCGGCAGTGGAATACGTTTCCACGAAACCGGTTTCTCTTTCGACAAGACACCGATTCCGTATTCTCCCCCATCGTAAGGAATGGAAGCGCCATACACCGGATACATTGCAGTAAGACTTGCTAACTGTGCAAGCACATCCACGCCCTTGCTTCGGTTGGTGACACTGTCTAACTCCTGTAAAGCAACTACGTCGGGAGCTACACCGGTGATTACATCGGCTATTCGCTGGTAATCGACTACCCTGTCCATCCCGCGACCGTTCTGAATATTGTAACTCATCACCCTAATGGTGTTTTCGACACGGGGATATGTTTGTGCATATCCGGCAATGTAAATCGCAAAAAAGCAAAAAAGCAAAAATATTTTTTTCATTATACTTTGGTTATACTATTTTTACCAGAACTTTTTTATTTCATACTTTGAAATCATGTAACGGCAGTTCCGCCGCAGCGCAGATGGCTGAAAAGATTTTCATTTCGTCTTCATCCACCGCTCCATCCACTTTCACCATTTCAAACATCATGGTTTGTGCAGACTGTTTTTTTTCAGGCGTCATCTCCTTGAGAATGGAAATTGCTTGCTTAACCGTCAGTTCCAAAGCTTTGTCCATATCCGATTCGGAAAATCCCAACATCGCTACCAATCGCGCCCCATAGTCGGCTTCACCGGTTGAAATTCTACCGTCTGATCCGATAATATCTATAAGCAACTTCCAAATTGCCTGTTTTTCGATTAAACTAAAATTCATAAGTAAAAAAATGAAAATTCGTAATTATAATGTCATCATACAAGACAAAAGTATGAAATATTTGATTAAAAAAATGTGTTTTTTAAAAACAATGGTGTGAACCGTTATTCGTGGTATAAAAAAACCGATGGAGAAAAAATTGTATAAACTTTTTCTCCGTCGGGCAGAGCAATCGCGAACTCGATTAGCTCAGCAGTTCTTTTGGTATTTTGCCGCCATTTTCGGCAAGCGCCTTCATCAGCGCCTTATGCAGCCAGATGTTTTTTTCGGCAGACCCATCAGCAGCGCTACCGTTGTAGTTGAGATCAGCAGCAAGTTCTTTTCGTGCTGCAAGGCTGCTGTCGAGATCAAGCGCTTTCATCAAATCGACAATCGATTCACGCCAATTAAGTTTAATGCCTTTCGCTTGCACGGCAGCCTCGAGAATTGCTTCTACATCTACGGGTTCGGGTTCAGGCACAACCACTTCAACTGTTGCATCCGACGCATACTGGTCAATGGAAGCGGGCGCTTCGGTACTGACAGGCTCCACGGTTGTTTTTTTGCCGAAGATTTTTTCCTTAATACTACTTAAAATTCCCATACTTTTACTCCTTAAATTTTTAAAATTTGAATAATTTTTGTTTTTAGAGCCGGATAATGATACAGCCCCTTGATAAATCCCTGCAAAGGAAAAAAAAAATCTTGTTATAACCAAAAAAAAATGATTTTTTTTACAATCGTCAAAGAACTTACACCAAACAAGAGCTAACGAACCTTTTTTCTCGAATTATTACCTTACACTATGGAGAACAATAATTAAAGCAGTTATATTTCTCTCTACTGTTTTTCAATGCCTTACAAAATTTTTGTGATTTTTTTTGAAAAAAATAATAAATAATACTTGTAAAAAGAAATTGTTGTATTACCTTTGTCAAACTTCTTAATGACTGTTATATATTCATTAACGGGGTCTTTTTATAAATTTACGTCAAGTTTTATTATACATTAGTCATGTCTGAAAACATTGGATATATTTCGCAGGTGATCGGTCCTGTTGTGGATGTTTCGTATGAAAAAGCCGGTCATTCCATACCCGGAATTTATGATGCACTTAAAATAACCCGTCCGGACGGAAAAGTGTTGGTTGTGGAAGTTCAGCAACATATCGGCGAAGATACTGTTCGCACGGTGGCGATGGATTCAACCGACGGCATTTGCCGCGGAATGAAAGTGGAAAGTTTGGGAGCGCCTATTTCCATGCCGGTCGGCGATCAGGTAAAAGGACGGCTGCTGAATGTCATCGGCGATACCATCGACGGGATGAAGCCCTTGAGTAAAGAAGGAGCCGAACCGATACACCGCGATCCGCCCAAATTTGAAGATTTAGCGACCTCGAACGAAATTCTGTTCACCGGAATAAAAGTAGTTGATTTGTTGGCGCCTTATCTTAAAGGAGGAAAAATTGGCTTGTTCGGTGGCGCCGGCGTAGGGAAAACGGTATTAATCATGGAATTGATTAACAATATCGCCAAGAAACACAACGGATTTTCCGTATTTGCAGGAGTAGGGGAGCGCACCCGTGAGGGAAACGACTTACTTCGCGAAATGATTGAATCGGGTGTCATTCGTTATGGTAAGGAGTTCAAAGAAAGTATGGAACGCGGTGAATGGGATTTGTCGAAAATCGATTACGATGAATTGGCAAAATCGCAGGCAACGTTGGTTTTCGGACAGATGAACGAACCTCCCGGAGCGCGCTCTTCGGTTGCTCTGTCTGGTTTAACGATTGCCGAAGCATTCCGCGATAAAGGCGGCGATTCCGGTCGCGATATTTTGTTCTTTATGGACAACATTTTCCGTTTCACGCAGGCAGGATCTGAGGTATCCGCGTTATTGGGACGTATGCCTTCGGCAGTGGGTTATCAACCAACTTTGGCTACGGAAATGGGAACGATGCAAGAACGGATTACATCGACCAAGAACGGTTCGATTACTTCTGTTCAAGCGGTATATGTACCTGCCGACGACTTGACCGACCCCGCCCCTGCAACGACTTTCACTTTCTTGGATGCTACCACAGTGTTGGATCGCAAGATCTCGGAATTGGGAATTTATCCGGCGGTAGATCCCTTGAGTTCTACGTCCCGTATTCTTGACCCGAATGTTACCGGCGATGCACATTACAATACCGCTCAACGTGTGAAGCAGTTGTTGCAGCGTTACAAGGAGTTACAGGACATCATCGCTATTCTCGGTATGGAAGAACTTTCCGATGAAGATAAATTGGTAGTTAATCGTGCGCGTCGTGTGCAGCGTTTCCTCTCGCAACCTTTCTTCATGGCGGAAGCCTTTTCCGGTGTGCCGGGAGTGATGGTTTCCATTGAAGATACCATCAAAGGTTTCAACATGATTATGGACGGCGAAGTCGATCATTTGCCCGAACAGGCTTTCCTCAATGTAGGAACGATTGAAGACGTTATGACAAAAGCGGAAAAATTGAAAGGAGGGTAAAAGAGTTAAAAATTAAGAGTTAAGAATTAAGAATGAACTGTCATTGCGGGCTTGACCCGCAATCCCCTGATATATAAAAACAAACAATGAACTTAGAAATTGTTTCTCCCGAAAAAATAATCTACTCCGGTGAAGCCGAATCGGTAACACTCCCCGGACTGAGCGGATCATTCACGATTTTGGATCGCCATGCACCGATTATTTCCGCACTGAAAAAAGGGGTGATTAGTTACCGCATCAATGAAAAAGAGGAAGAAGTGATTATTAACGAAGGATTTGT
>Ga0082212_10006078_pt1 | contig 16305 bp, 13 predicted proteins | sample TergutNt197P3_FD_71548 | JGI IMG/M metagenome (GOLD analysis project Ga0082212, IMG submission 71548) | Neocapritermes taracua P3 segment gut microbial communities from Petit-Saut dam, French Guiana - Nt197 P3 | ecosystem: Host-associated > Arthropoda: Insects > Digestive system > Gut ... | reverse complement strand
AACAGGCAGCATATAACTGGCCCACACGCCTTTTCCGGCTGGTGATTCCCACAACCGGTTATGACGACATTGTCCTTCAGTCTGAGCGTCGGCCACAATAATACATTTTTCCCTGACGCCCGCAAAAATGAGGCGCCTGGCCTCAAGGTTAGTGGAATCAAGGCAGGCGTGGTGCATGGTGCGCCAGCCGGAGACAAGGTTTTCAGGCAAACACTCCCCTGATGCTGATGGAGAAGAGCGGCGCGCGTAACTTACAGCCTTTTGCGAGGAGCCAATGCCGCTCTCGCGGGAATATTCGGCGTTTTGATAATTCACGTTTTTTACGGCATCCAGCCCATGGTTGCGATAAGTACGCCCGTTACAATAGCGGTGGTAATTACGCCACAGATCTGCGCGCCCATGGCTACGGGTATAATGATACAGTAAGGATTTTCCTTCTGGGCGAACGATTGCGCGATTTTCGCGGTTGTGGGCATGCAGGAGACAGCCGCAATTCCGATGCTCGGGTTAAACTTGCCCTTGGTAATCTTGTAGAAGATCCATGCCCCAGCGAGTCCGCCCACGCCTGATACGGCAAGAGCAACCACACCGAGTAAGAGCAGGATCGGGATTTTGTCGTTCATCAGCACGCTGGCGTCGCAGAGTACGCCGAGGAGCAAACCCATAAAAAAGGTCGATCCATAAAGGATGGTCGATTCAAGCAACCTCTGCAGCGGTTCGATTTCCGCCTCCTTGATGGCGACGCCCAGGAAGAAGGAGAGAATAAGCGGCGCGGCCACTGGCAGAAGCAGACAGAGCATGGCGCACAATACCACGGTCATCATGAACTTAGATGCCTTAGATAAATTGGGTACTTCAAATTCCATGTCGATGCCGCGGTATTTTTTAGGCACAAAGAGTTTGAGCAGGAACGGGTAGCCCACGTATGTCAGACTGAGGTACAAATACGCTATGACCGCTATAGGCACGAACAAATCCTTGGCGAGGACGAGGGAGGCAAAGAGCACCATAGGGCCGTCCGCGCCGCCGATGATAGCCGCTGAAATAGCTTCGCCTGGGCTCAAACCCAGATACCGACCGACCACCAAAGCGGCGAAAGTGCCAAGTTCGCCGCAGATAGCCAGAATCATACAGGTCCAGGGGCGGACCAGTATGAAGGATATCTCGCTCATCACACCGATACCCATGAAAACCAGGCAGGCGATGAGCGCGTTGGAGAATGTCAGGGTGTAGATAGGCTGCAGGAAGTTGACCTGCATGATGTCCACCAGTCTGATGGCGTCGCTTTCCAGTGGGTTCAAAATTATATTCCCGATGTTCTCCGGCAACGGGGGACCAAGAAAGAGTACCCCGGCATTGATGGCAATCATGCCGAGGCCCATGGGGATCATGATCAGCGGTTCAAGGGTGCGCTTGAACCCGTAATAGCACAAAACAATACCGAAGATGATTAGACCAATCCTCAAGAAAGCAATGACCCCCGCCTGCATGAACAGGGTGAAAATGCCGGGGAAAAGATGAGTTAACACTTCCATGGATAACTCCTCCTCTGATCAGACCTGGTTGTCATCGTCAGGTTTGTTCATGATTTTGTTAACCCCAATCACGGCGACAATGGTCAGCAGCGAAATTACCGCTGAGATGCCATATGTAACCAGGGCGTACGTAACAAGGTTCATTTGTCATCCTCTCGTTTCTATGGGGTTTATGCGGCACAGAGCGCTACGCCGACATATCTGTCGAACGGAAAAATCGCAATAAAAAATGGACGTGTTTTTGAAAAGGAAAAACGCAGGACAACAAATACGCAAAAGAGATTCCAAGGATTACACCCTGTATATTTAGCTTGACTATACTTATCCGATAAGCGTGGCATTCTGTCAACGACTGAATCTCCCCGTGTTCAGCGGAGACCTTTTGCGTGAGTCCGACTGTACCGTTTCTGTCAATTCCATGCCAGTAGTTCGTTTCGTATTCGGCCGGCGGAATATCGCCGATTGATTCGAGCAGTCGGCGGTTGTTGAACCAATCCACCCATTCCAAGGCGGCGTACTCGACGTCGTCACTGTTTTCCACGGCCCTTTTCAGCCTTGGGCGCAAACCTTCGTCGCGCTCGGTCTGGTAAACCCAACACCGCAATGTCTCCGGCGTCATGCCAAGTTTGCCTTATATAGACCCGATTGCCGCCCACTGGCTGCCGCGCTCCTGTGTGTGCTCGAAAACCATCCGAACTGCACGTTCCCGAACTCCCTGTGGATATCGTGTTCGCTTATCCATAGACGCCATCCTCTCAAATGATGGAGTCTCCGGCAACCTCGGAGCAGGGGGATTCACCGCCAGAATCGACGATTAGATGAGCCGTATAGTACTCCCCTGAAGCCAAGCCGCCAGTTTGTAGTTGTTGTGCCCTGAATTCCGTTGGGCTTTTATAGCTTAGGGATTGATGCGGGCGTATCCTGCCCCAAAGGAAAGGGGATTACCAAATAAAAAAAGAATCGGGCTATCCCGATTCTTTTTTCTATCTCAAACTTTCCCCGGAAAAGGCGCGCTATTTCCCGCTGCCGGAAAATCTAAACAACATGTAGCAAGAAGGTATTACAGGATAATCAGGCGGAAACGCCTTAGTCGATTGCCAGGTAGTCCAGAAATGCCTGCACGCAAGCCGGGTCGAACTGCGTGCCGCTGCAACGATGCAATTCATCTATAACTTCATCGGTTTTCCGGTTCGGCAAGTAGTTGCGCCCGGAGATCATCGCGTCAAAGCTATCCGCCACGGCGATAATACGGGACGCCAAAGGAATCTCTTCTCCTTTAAGGCCGTCGGGGTAGCCCGACCCGTCGAACCTTTCATGATGATGGCGGATAATGGGGCACAAGCGGGACAAGGAACCAACCGGCTTCAGAATGTTCTCGCCCATAAGCGGATGATTACGTATCAAAGGCACATCGCCAGGAGTAATAGGGCCGACATTACATAGAATCTCGTCTGTAAACCCGATTTTGCCGATGTCGTGCAGAAGCGCGGCCGCTTCGACATCTTTCATGAACCATTCGGGCTTCTCCATATTGTTAACTATAGCGACCGAAAACTCCGTCACCCTTTTGGAGTGGCCTCGCGTGTGAGTGTCTCTGGCTTCCACCGCCGCGGCCAGGGCGGCGACAGTTTCGATATAGGTTTTCTCCTCTTTCTTCCTCAGATCCGCGTTTTCCAGCGCAATCGCCATCTGGCTTGAGAGGTTACGCACTGCCTGAATATCATCAAGGGAAACCTCTTTTTGCCCTTCCAGCAAACCGATACTTACGACCCCGCGGATCTTCCAGGCCGTAGCCATCGGCATATGGAGGGAACATGACATACATTTATCGAACGTCGACAGCTCGCTTGTTTCAGACAGCGTCAATTCAGGGATAATCTCAACGCACCCGGTGGAGGCAACGCGCCCCGCTATTCCATGACCGACAGGAATTACAACTCCTTCAAATCTCTCGGGCAAACCGAGCGTCATCCGCGCTTTCATCACATTCCCGTCGGCGGAGATGATAAACATTGCCCCCACATTAAAATTGGTCATGGAAAGAAGGGTTTTCAAGAATGTTTCGAATACGAGGCTCATGTCCGGCTGGCTTCCAAAAGCGCATAGCTGCGCCAGCAGATCGTGCGTCAACCTGCGGGAGACCCGCAAGCTTTCAACAGTCTTCTCCAGATTCTCTACAACCCGGTTGAAGTGATTGACAATCTGGTTGATCTCAAAAACACTGTCAAACTCCATACGCCGGGAGATGTCGCCATTAGCAATTGCTTCGGCTTCTTGTGCGGTCTTCAACAAATCCCTGGAGACAGACCGGACGGCCAGAGTTCCAGCCGCCACCAGCAAAAGCGCGGAAAATGAGGACAGAATGACTTGCGCGAGGTTTTCAAGAGCAAACTCTTTGATTAATCCATCAAAGATAAAAATATCAGCAATGACTGAGGAAAAAATTATCAACAAAAAAACAATACATATTTTTTTTTCAAACGATACGGCTTTGGAAGTACTCGCAGATGCATGCCGCCGAATGCTGTCGAGGTTCATAAAACTACCTCACCTTTCATTGGTTCCACCCGGACACACCTACCAGCAAAACAGAATTTTAGGAACTGCCTGTTACTTCGGAAATACAATGAGGAAACTTTAACATTATATTCAAGTATTTCCATTTAAAATAAACATGATGCGAAACATGATGAATATATATTCAGCCGTGTTATTGATAAAATTTATCGCTTAAATTTCAAGATGACGCATTAAAATACTGATATCAGCGTGTGTTCAAAGTATTGCAAATTCAACAGGCAACAGCATTTGCGGTTCATGAAGTTTTTTTACGTAGAAGGGGCAACGGCCAGAACCGCAAATGAATATATATTCAGTTCTGCTGCCGCCAAAATTATCTTTTTTGGCTTGAGTTTACGCATGAAAACACGGCTGGTCTGATGTCGGCGTGTATTTAAAGCATTGCAAATTCAGCAAACGAGGGCATTTGCGGTAATGAAGTTTTTACAGACTGGAAATCGGGAAACCATATTTGGGTTCCGTTATCGCCACCTGAAAATTGACGAAGGTAATACAAGAAACACACTCCTGAAACAGCGCATTACGCATTAAATGCCGATACTCGCCTTTAAGCGCCCGCGCGAATCAGGATTTCTTTTTCTTTCTGGTCGCGCGAGGCCGCCGGACAGGCCCCTGCGCGGCTTTGTCGGCCAGCCACTCCAAGGCCGCTTCAAGCATAACCGACTCTGGAGGAATGCCTTTCGGCACAGTGGCGTTAATCTTGCCATCGGTAACGTATGGTCCGTATCGTCCGTCGAACAGCCGGATGTCTGTCCCTTCAGGGCTTTTCCCAAGCTCCTTAAGCGGCTCTTTTTTCCCGGCGCCGAATGCGCGTCCGCGCCCGCGTTTTGGCTGCCGGAGCAGTTCGACCGCTTCGTCGAGAGAGATGGCAAAAACCTGCTCCTCGGATTCAAGAGAGCGAAATTCGTCTCCGCATTTTACATACGGTCCGAAGCGGCCAAAATTCGACTCCACCGGCGTTTCTTTTTCGGGGTGAATACCGATCTCACGAGGCAGCGACAGCAGGCGCAGAGCGGTTTCCAGAGTGACGCTTTCAATTGATTCGCCTTTGGGAAGCGACATCCTTCGCGGCTTGGGAGGTTTTTGAACCTTCGTTCCCTTTGGGGTTTTTGCACCCTTTTCTTTTTTAGGCTCAGGCGCGGGCGTCTCTCCAAGCTGGACATAAGGGCCGAAACGTCCGCTCAAAGCGTAAACATTCAACCCGGTCTTCGGATCGGATCCAAGCACCTTCGGCTTGGCCGCAAGAAGCTCCGACGCTTCCTTTACTCCGAAGTCGGCCGGAGCAATACCAAGTGGAATCGACGCCCGATTCCCGTCGGCGCCCTCGCCGCGCTGCACATACGGCCCAAACCGTCCGACTTTGACCACGACCGGCTCTCGCGTCTCCGTATCTTCCCCGACGGTATATGCGGGGTAATCGCCTTTCCGGTCATTCAACCTGTCAACCATGTTTTTCAAACCGAACCAGCCCTTCTCATCCCCGTAATAAAAACTCTTAAGAAACGCAAGCCGCTTCCGCTCCCCGTTGGAAATGAGGTCAAGATCCTCTTCGATGCGTCCCGTAAAATCCAGTTCTATCAACGCCTCAAAATTCTGCTTGAGAAACGCTATGACCACAAAAGCGGTAAAAGAAGGAATAAACGCCTTCCCCTGCCTCCAAACATATTTCCGGTCCAGAATGGTTCGGATGATAGACGCGTATGTGGAGGGCCGCCCTATTCCGTCCTCTTCCAGCCGCTTTACAAGCGACGCGTCGGTATAACGCGCCGGAGGAACGGTTTCGTGCGACTTGCCGGTCAGATCAAGAAGGGATAACCCGGCTTGTGTATTTTCAGAAAGGGATAACCTGGCGTGTGTATTTTCAGATCCGTAAACCCGATCACCAAGGCTGCACGCCGGAAGCAGCGTGTCGCGGTCTTCCAGCTCGGTCTCCGGATCATCGCTCCCCTCGACATATGCCCTCAAGTATCCCGAAAACTGGATAACCTTGCCTGAAGCGGTAAAAACGTACAACGCGCCATCAGCGCTTGACGCGGTTATATCTATCGTTGTGCGCAGCAGCTTCGCGTCGGTCATCTGGGAGGCTACGGTCCGTTTCCATATCAGTTCGTACAGGCGAGTCTCGTCCTGCCCGAACCGGTGCTCCATTTTGCCCGGCACAAGATCGAAATTTGTCGGACGGATCGCCTCGTGCGCCTCCTGGGCATTTTTCACCTTCTTCTTATAAAGGCGCGGCCCCGCGTAATACTCCTGGCCGTACATTGCCTGAATGGTGCTCCCGGCGTCCTTGAGCGCCTTTTGGGAAAGGGTGGTCGCGTCGGTCCGATGATAGGTAATCACGCCCGAATCGAACAGCTTCTGAGCCGCCGACATCGTCCGGTCGGCGGAAAGCCCAAGTTTACGGTTGGCCTCCTGCTGCAGCGACGATGTGGTAAACGGCGGCGAAGGATGCTGCGTGAGAGGTTTCTCTTCCACTCCAGTGACTTCCCATGGCAGCAAACCTTTGAGCGCCTCCACCAAACCTTGCGCTTTCTCGCCATCAAGCAGTACGGCTTCCGCGTTCGACAGCTTTCCTGTAGCCGGGTCGAAATCTTTGCCTTTCGCCACGCGCTTCCCGTTGATCCTGGCAAGCTGGGCGGTAAACTCCCGGCCATCCCCGTTAAGCCTCGCCTCGAGATCCCAAAACCGCGCCTTTCGGAAAGCTCTTCTTTCCTCCTCCCTCTCCACAATCAGCCGCACGGCGACGCTCTGAACACGTCCGGCGCTTAGTTTGGGGGCGATACATTTCCAGAGAATAGGCGACACCTCGTATCCGACGAGACGATCCAGAATTCTGCGGCTCTCCTGCGCGTCAATGAGGTTGCGGTCAAGTTCGCGGGAGTGGAGGATCGCGTCGCGGACCGCTTCTTCCGTGATCTCGTGGAACACGATACGGCGGGCCGGCACTTTGGGCTTTAGCACTTCAAGCAAATGCCAACTGATCGACTCCCCTTCCCGGTCGGGATCGGTGGCAAGAAAGATTTCGGAGGCATCCTTAAGCGCCGCCTTGATTTCCCGGATGGTCCCTTTACGGTCGGACGAAACCACGTAATACGGCCGAAAATCGTTATCGACATCCACCGCCATCGCGCTCCACGGCTTGTCCTTGATCTCTTTTGGAACCTCGCTTGCCCCGCTGGGGAGGTCGCGGACATGGCCGATGCTGGCGAGCACGCGGTATTGTTTTCCAAGAAATCGCGAAAGCGTGCGGGCTTTTGCCGGAGACTCGACAATCAATACGGGCGTAGGCATGGGTCCTCGGTTCTTGGTTATTTATTCCCCGGCTAGCGCATAAGCGCCCCGGTTTCAATCCACTCGCGTGACCTTAGCAAAAATACACGCGGCTGTCTTTGCTAATAGAACTATTCTCAAATCCGGCAACGCCGCCTCGGCGAATACCTCAAATACGTTTCCTGTTTTAAGAAATCGGCTAAAGCTGCTGAAAACCGAAAGATATCCTGCAACAACACCTATTGAATTAAAGGGAATGTTAATGTTCCGGCATTTCGCTATCTGACCGCAACCTCGTAGTTTTTGTACTCCGAAAGACCTTGTACTTTCTCTCGCAAGCCTTTCACTTCAAATTTTCCATAGATTGTGGATTCTCCAAACAGCGCCAGTTTGAGTTGCGCCTCGTCCAGCTTCCAATGGCCGCCGCCGATAATCTCTATGTCCGCTCCAATGACTTCATATATTTCCGACTTCCGGATAAAGCGACCTTCAAAGCCATTTAGCTTGCAATACCGTTCCAGAATCTGGGCGTGGAACACCGACAGTTCATATGGCGACAGAACCAGAAGCTCCTCTTCTTCGCCCTCAACAAGGTGTACAAACTTCCCCTGACGCAAAGCAGGCACTCCGTCTGGATACTGAACGGAGGAAAAATCAACGATACGAAAAGCCATATGGCCCTACTTCCTTTCCTTATTTAGCACGGCGGCGGAATCGGGACACAATAAAATTCACCGGAGCACCGACCTCATGAGCACTTTTACCGTAATTCAAGAAGCGTTTCATAAAAACCGCCGTAAACCGAAATGGCCGTCGGTTTGACGGCCATTCGGTAAAAACAACGGTTTTTTTGAATCTTGCGGAGTTTATTCCTTGGTTTCTGAAGAAGCGGCGTCTGGGCAATCCGGCTCGCAAAACTGGAATTCGCCGCCCGACTCCGACTCGCAAACCTTCCGGATCGACGCGTCGTGCGCCTTTCCGCAGGTCTTGCACTGAGCCTTTGGCCACCGTTTCTGGAAGATGATGTCCTGAATTTCCGACGCGTTGTACTGCTTCCCTATATAAGCATTTTCCAGCGGTCCCCTATCGAGTCTTTCAAGCATTACTTTTTCTCCTTCCCTTGCTCTTGTGATCTCATTGAAAAATCAGAAACATTATAATCTTGCGCAGCCCGGATTTCCACGCGGAAGAACGGATCGGCGATAAACTCCTTCCTGCATATTGGACATCTCCCCGGACCCGCAAACTTATCCCGCTTCCTGAAAACAAACCCGCATGACAAACATTGCGCCGGCAACTGCTCTAGCTTTCTTCCTTGGGAACGCAGCGATTTTCCCAAATGAACCAGGTGATCCCTCACCTGCCGCTCCGAAATGTGTACGGCGGACGAAATTTCCAAAGCGGTACGGGGGCTTTCCTCTATCAAAGAGAGGATCTTTTTTCGAACCGTTTCCGAATGTGAACGAGGAATGGTTGTCTTTTTCTTGCCCGGCATCGAAAAACCCCGCTTCCACTATTGAACCACGGGCAAATAACCCTCGGCTAAACCCGAATTCGTCATCAAGCATTGATTTCTATGACAGATATTAGAGCAACATATTGATTTATAACAATTTCAGGTTCATTTGCGCAGTATTTTCAGCGGAAGGTTCGGGCGACACCCAAGCACGGCGTACAGAAATCGCGTAAGGCTACTTCTAATGACGGAGCTGAGCTAAAACGCATGTTTTTCGTTCTATGATTAGAAATGAAACAAAAGCTTGCAAGAATGTTTTCAAACCGTGGAATATACGCCGCCCCCAATGCCAGAATATTGAAAGCATTCGAGGAGAAAAAAATTTGGAAACAGCGCTCGTAACCGGAGCATCATCCGGAATCGGCAGATCGTTCGCCCGGCGGCTTGCCGCCCAAGGGTACGGACTGGTCCTTGTATCCAGAAACATCGCCCGCCTGGAAGAACTGTCGCTTGAGCTTCGTGAGCGATATGGCGCGGAGATAGAGATCCTTCCGGCGGACCTATGCGAACGGGAACAGGTAGAGCGGGTTGCCAAACGCCTCAAAGACGAATCCCGTCCGGTGGATATACTCGTCAACAACGCCGGGGTCGGAATAGCCGAACCGCTCATCCAAAGCTCCATCCTTGAAGAGGAGCGGATGCTGGATCTGCTTGTCCGGACGGTTCTTGTACTGTCACACGCCGCCTTGCCGGGAATGGTCGCGCGCGGACGTGGAAACATCATCGTGGTGTCTTCAGTCGCCGGATTCATACCCGGCGGAACCTATTCCGCCGCAAAGTCGTGGGCGACCATGTTCGCGGCAACTTTGGCGGGACAGCTTTACGGCACCGGAGTCACCGTGTCCGCGCTTTGCCCCGGCTTTGTGCGAACCGAGTTTCAACAGCGCGCCGGAATCGATTTGTCATTTCTGCCCAACTGGGTATGGCTCAACGCGGACCGGGTCGTAGACGATTGTCTTGCCAAAACCCGAAGCGGCCGGGTCGTTATCATCCCAAGCCTGCGCTACAAAATCTTCACTTTTCTGATAAGACGTATTCCTTTATTTTTGTTTAAGACGATCACCAAAAACCGCGCGAGAACTTCCAGCACCGCGAAAAACCCATAAAAGCGCCTATGTTCGCAATTTATAAACTCATAAACTTTTAGCGCCGCTTACCGCCGGAAGAAACGCCTGCGCAAAAAACAGCGTTAACCGGTGTCGGCAATGTAACCGATACAAACCAGTTATCTGGAATTTACTTGGCTAAAAAAAAATAATAAAGTTTCTCATCCCGATAGTTTCTGTTCTTTATACGGAGGTGACTCTTGGAGAATCTTCGCGAAACCCCTTTAGCCGAAAGACACCGGGAGCGCAAGGCGCTCATGGCGCCTTTCGGCGGATGGAACATGCCCATCCACTATAAGGAAGGAATCCTGGCTGAACACCGCTGGTGCCGCGAAAAAACCGCCCTTTTCGACATCTGCCACATGGGCGAATTCCTTTACAAGGGTGATTTCTCTTCAGGAGGACTCGAAGATGTTTTCACTTTCTCCGTAGCCTCCATTCCCGAAGGCCGCTCCCGCTACGGTTTTCTCCTCAACGAGAACGGCGGGGTCATCGACGATATGATCGTGTTTCGCCTCGGCAAAGACGAAGCAATGATAGTTGTCAACGCGGCCACCGCGGCTAACGATTTCGCGGTCATCCGCGACCGCCTCAAAAACGGCGCTGAATTCACCGATATCTCCGCCGCTACGGGAAAGATAGACCTGCAAGGTCCGCTATCGAAGAATATCCTGTCCGATCTGTTTGGCCCGGAAGCCGCCTCTATCGCCTATTTCCGCTTCCTGCAAATGGATATTCTCGGCTCACGCGCGATTGTAAGCCGCACGGGATACACCGGTGAACTGGGGTACGAGATTTTCTTTCCGGCTGAAAAGACGACGCGGCTTTGGGATCGGATTCTTGCCGATCCGCGCGTAAAACCAGCCGGCCTGGGCGCGCGCGATATCCTGCGGCTCGAAATGGGGTACAGCTTGTACGGCAATGATATAGACGAAACAATAACTCCACTGGAGGCGGGGCTGTCGGCCTTCGTCAATTTCGACAAGGAATTTGTCGGAAAGAAAACCCTGCTACGGAAAAAGGAGGAAGGAGTAAAGAGGAACAAGGTGGCCTTCCGGGTCGAATCCCGTCGCTCTCCCCGCAGCGGTTATGAAATATGGAAAAACGACCGCAACATCGGCGTCGTCACCAGCGGCGGTTTCTCCCCCGCGCTTGGCTGCGGAATCGGCCTTGGGCTGGCTGAAACAGAAAGCTGTGAGCCGGACGCGAGATTTGTCATTCGCCACGAAAAGCTCTCTATGGACGCAACGGCTTGCGATCTGCCTTTTTACAAGGGCGGGTCGGTCCGTTTATAACTTATAGCGACTTCACATTCTTACAGGAGATACACATATGTCCACGACGTACTACACAAAAGAACATGAATGGGCAAGGATCGACGGAAACATCGCTACCATCGGGATCACGGCATACGCGGCCGAGCACCTTGGCGACATAACTTTCGTAGAACTGCCGGCAACCGGGAAGGCGGTGAAACAGTTCGACACGCTGTGCGCAATCGAGTCCGTAAAAGCGGCCAGCGACATTTATGCCCCCGTTTCAGGCGCCGTCCTGTCGGTGAACGAAGAATTAGGCTCAAGCCCGGAGCTTGTAAACGAATCCGCCGAGACCGCCGCATGGATGGTAACTTTGCAGCTTGCCGACGCATCCGAAACGTCGAAACTGATGACCAGGGAACAGTACGAAGAGTACCTGAAAGGACTATAAGATGGGTTTTACTCCGCACACCCGGAAAGAGATTCGGGAGATGCTCGATGTCATCGGTATCAGCAGCGTCTCCGACCTGTTTCAGTCAATCCCCGAAGATTTAAGAGCCGCCTCCTTCGACCTGCCGCCGGGAATGTCGGAGTTCGAGATGCTTGACCATATGCGCGAGCTGGCCGCAAAAGATGGCCGTCTTGTGCATTTTGCGGGCGGCGGGTACTACGACCACCTTGTTCCGGCGGCTGTGGACCACCTCAGCGGACGCGCCGAGTTCTACACGGCATACACGCCCTACCAACCCGAATGCTCACAAGGAACGCTCCAGGCGCTTTTCGAGTACCAAACCGCGATCTGCCGCCTGACCGGCCTTGAGGTAACCAACGCGTCGCTCTACGACGGGGCAACGGCGCTTGGCGAGGCGGCCATGATGGCGCTGCGCGTAACCGGCCGCGGGCGGATCATTCTTGACGGCTCTATCAACCCTTTCTATCGGGCTGTCGTCCGCACCTACCTTGACAACCTGCCGGTAGAAATCATGGAACTTCCGCCGGTTGACGGTGGACTCGATGAACTCGCGCTCAAAAAAGAGATTGATAATCGCTGCGCCGCCGTGCTTGTGCAAAACCCAACCTTCTTCGGACGGATTGCGGACTACGAAGCGGTCGCGGCGCTTTCGCACGACAACGGCGCCTTGCTCGTGTCGGTTGTATATCCGGTTTCGCTCGGGCTGCTCAAGTCTCCGGGAGAGATGGGCGTTGATATCGCCGTCGGCGACGGGCAAAGCCTTGGAAACCACCTTTCCTTCGGAGGCCCGGCATTTGGATTTCTTGCCGCCCGCAAAAATTTAATCCGGAATATTCCGGGCCGTATTGTCGGAGAAACAGTTGACCGCGCGGGACGCAGAGGTTTCGTGCTGACAATCCAGGCCAGGGAACAGCATATCAAGCGGCAAAAAGCCACCTCCAGCATCTGCACAAACCAGAGCCTTTGCGCTTTGCGCGGCCTCATATTCCTTTCGCTGCTAGGGAAAGAAGGGCTGATAAAGCTTGCGCAGCAAAACCGGGACAAAGCGGAATACGCGAAAAATGTTTTCTCCCGCGTCCCCGGCGTAGCTCTCCCGCACACAGGCCCTACCTTCAATGAATTCGTGGCGCGTCTCCCGAAATCCGCCGACGATGTGGTCGCGCATCTGGCCGGAAAAGGATTCGCGGCGGGAGTTCCGCTTGGCCGATATTATCCCGGCATGGAAAACGATCTCTTGGTGACGGTGACGGAAAAGCGGACAAAGGATGAAATAGACCGGCTTGCGCGGGAACTGGAGGCTGCCTTATGAAACTCATCTACGAAAAATCAGTTTCCGGCTGCCCCGGCGTTTCCCTGCCTTCCTCCGATGTTCCCTCGGCCATTCAACTGCCGCAAGCATTACTGCGGGCGGAACCCGCAAAACTGCCGGAGCTCTCCGAACTGGACGTGGTGCGCCACTTCACCAATCTGTCGCGCCTCAATGTCGGTGTGGACACAGTTTTCTATCCGCTTGGATCATGCACGATGAAATACAACAGCAAGGCAATCGAGGACGCCGCGCGGCTGTTTCTCTCCCCACACCCAATGACCGCCATGCTTCCCGGCGGGGAGGCTTTCAATCAAGGATCGCTGGCTTTGCTTCACCATATGAGCCAGGCTCTTGCGGAAATCACGGGGATGGACGAAGTGACCTGCCAGCCGCTTGCCGGCGCGCATGGAGAGGTGACCGGCATCATGCTGATCGCCGCCTGGCACAAATCGCGCGGGAAACAGAAGAAGTACATCATCGTGCCGGACTCTTCCCACGGAACCAACCCCGCCTCCGCCGCGATGGCGGGGTACGAAATCATCACCGTGCCTACCGCCCCTTACGGCGACATGGACCTTGACGCCTTCAAAGTCGCGCTTTCCGATCAGGTAGCGGCGGTCATGATGACCTGTCCGAACACGCTTGGGCTGTTCAATCCGCACATCAAAGAGATCTGCGACCTGGCGCATGCCGCGGACGCGCTGGTTTACTACGACGGCGCCAACTTGAACGCAATCCTTGGCAAGGTACGCCCCGGCGACCTTGGCTTCGACGTGGTGCATGTCAACCTGCACAAGACCTTCGGCACGCCTCACGGCGGCGGCGGACCCGGCAGCGGCCCGGTTGGGGTAAAAAAACCGCTTGTGCCGTTCCTGCCGCTTCCTCGCGTTATCCGGAAAGAGGACGGCGCCTATTCGCTTATGACCGACGCGCCCGAAAGCATCGGCAGGATGGCCGCCTTTTACGGAAATTTTGGCGTTATCGCAAAAGCGTACGCCTACACGCTGATGCTTGGGCGTGAAGGACTGATCGAAGCAAGCGAAATGGCGGTTTTGAACGCAAACTACATGATGAGCCGCTTGAAGGATTTATACGATCTCCCTTACGACCAGATCTGCATGCACGAATGCACCTTCTCGGCCTCCCGCCAGACGGAGCACGGCATACACGCAATTGATATCGCGAAATTCCTGATCGACAAAGGATTCCACCCTCCTACAGTCTATTTCCCCTTGATCGTAAAGGAAGCAATCATGATCGAGCCCACGGAAACGGAAAGCAAGGCAACGCTTGACGTCTTTATTGACGCCATGCGCGAAGCCGCGCGGCTTGCAAAGGATGACCCGGAAGCGCTCAAAAAAGCGCCGGTGACCACGCCTGTGTCCCGACTCGACGAAACAAAAGCCGCCAGAGAGCAGAAAGTCTGTCTGGATTAAGTACGAAAGGGCTGACATCCTTTTTCTATATATGAAATCAAATAACAGTTAACATGAAACGATATTACTATGAATAATAAAATGGTGTTATTAATAAATGAATTAAAAAAAATCCGTGAGCAATATGGTGGCTACCTTCAAAAATCCGCAACAGAAAAAGACATTGAAAGATTAAATATTGCTATAAGAGAAAAATTTAAAATTGAACTAAGTCCAACATATCAATCAATTTTATTAGCAACTAATGGATTTAATGAAAATGGAGTTTTTCTTTATGGCTGCGAAACTAATCTAATACAAGGTTATTCGGATAGATACATTGAAGGCCTGGTAGAAGCAAACGAAATTTGGCACGAAAGCAACGATTTTTCTAATTATCTTTTTTATGCAGAGTCAGATTTATATTTTTTTGTACAGTCTTTTAAAGACAAATTGTATTCTTGTCATGCGAGAGATAGTTTTGACGACCCTGTTTTTAAAACAAATAATGATGATGAGTTTTTTGAAAACATCTTCAGGTTAGCAGTAGATGATAATTTCTATTATGAATAAATTAGTAGAAGGGCTGTCCTCATATAAACACAAAGCAAGAACCATTGATTGCCATTAAAATCGTGAAGTTATGGAAAATTTATTGATTTTTACAGATGATAAAACAGGAGATAAAATAGGATTCTATTATTATTCGTGGCAATCAATAATTAAGGGTATTTTAATAAGATACGCGCATAAAACAATAGAAGAAGCAAATATAATTCTGGAAAATGGTTATTATAAAAAAACCAGAACATTATTATGATGTTTTAGCAATAAGCCACGAATCAGAATACCATTGGGCGATGTTAGGTACTTACGGCGAACAGTATTGGCTGAAAGGAATTAGTTCCAAAGAACCTGACGATTATTTTGAGTGGCATAATAATTACATAAATGAAAACAACTTAAATGAACCTTTTAAGTGGTTTTGAGTGAATGCAAAAACACATCCATAATGAAAACAAATAACATACTTTATATTTTATCAGACCCAACCCAAAATGTTCCGGAAGGGGATGATACTTGGGTTTTTGATTTAAAAAATCAAGGGATTATTTGCGATTGTTGGAATTTCCTAAAGCGTCAACCGACAGATATTTATCTAAGCGAGAAAATAAAAAAAAGCTTCGCACCTATTACCTATGCAAGAGGAACAAAAATAGGAATGATTAGAAAAGATGTCGTATCACTCATAGGTTATCAATTGTTTAAAAATGTATATCACATTGGTTCTGTCTTTGAAGAAAGAGGGAAACTCTCAGACGATTATATTTCTTTAGTTCCTAAAGCAAAAGAAGCATACATAAGGGGTGGCATGGAATCAACATGCAAAAAATGCGATTTATGCGAAACTTTATTATATTTCGCATTGCCGTTAGGTACGGCATATATCACAACAAATCAAATTCAAAATAATTCACTTTTTCCGTGTTACGGAATTGCTGAAATTATTGTAAATGAATTTATTTATAAAGCACTAAAACAATCAAAAATAGAGAAAATAGGATATAAAAAACTACCAACCAAGGAAAATGCGATTGACGGATACGATAAATATTTTGCGCTCAAACCGGATATCGTATTGATCGATATGACAATGCCTATAATGGACGGCGTTACGACTATTCAAAAAATGATACAAAAGGACAAGGACGCAAAAATTATCCTTATAACATCGAATACCCAGAACGAAAAATTAAAGAACGCCGTCGAGGCGGGCGTATCAGAAATAGTCTTTAAGCCTATAGATGAAGAACAACTAAAAAATACGATAGAGCAGATCCTGTCG
>Ga0082212_10006076_pt1 | contig 16306 bp, 15 predicted proteins | sample TergutNt197P3_FD_71548 | JGI IMG/M metagenome (GOLD analysis project Ga0082212, IMG submission 71548) | Neocapritermes taracua P3 segment gut microbial communities from Petit-Saut dam, French Guiana - Nt197 P3 | ecosystem: Host-associated > Arthropoda: Insects > Digestive system > Gut ... | reverse complement strand
TAAGAGTGGGTTTTGCACGTTGAGAAAGGGGCCTGTTTTTCAGCGGGCCCTACCTCGGGACTGTTACGAGCCCACATAATATCCATCTCCATTCACCATTCGGTTGCGGGAGAACCCCGCAGTGGATATTTCTATTTATTTTTTTGTCGCTTCCTGCACTTTTTAAATATGCACCCTTGAAAATCTAAGACTCTAGGACTCTGTGTCGCACGGAGGCTGCTCCCCCGAAAGCAGCGGAGACAGTGGGTTATGTCCGGCGTGGTTTCCCGCAACCAAACTGTGATTATAATTGGCGTAGCAGTACAGGCAGCCGTTGGGGCATGTGTTGTACATGCCGATATCAACGCTGGTTCTGCAAGCACATTGCCGGCGCTGGTACTTGTCTTTGTCAAGATGTATAGGTCTGCCAAGAAGCTTAGCAAAAAGCCTGTCGTCAATACAACGAGCCTGGGCAATTCCGAATTGCTCCAGGTTGGCTGTTCCGGCGCACTGATCGATCTCCAGACCGTGGCTGTGCGCGATTTCTGCCAACAAGCGGTACGCGGTGTTCGGTGTTCGGTCTTCGGGATTCGAGGCAGCCATTTGCATGCCGGGCAGGTTTCTTTTTGCTTCGCGGTAGCTCGTATCAATAAAACTGATTGTTACCTTGCGAGTGCAATCGCGTAAGGCGTAAGCTATTTTGTCAAATATATCCAGATGGTACGCCAACGAATATTTTTCATTGAAAAAAATGGGGTCATACCGCCAAATAACTCTGTCCGGGCCAATCATATCAGATAAACGCTGAAAAGCCGGCAGGATGAATTTTTCCTTGGCGGGCAGATTTGGTTCAATATCTTGACCGTAGGCCGTTAGAGTAAACTGAAAAACAAACATGATGTCTTTCAATTCATCCAATCTGTCCAGCAACGGCAGCGGGTTTTTTGTCCAAAAGACAATGCCGTCCACCACGTTGGGCAAAAGATCAATCCGGCGGATTTGATGAAAATTTCGTGGGTTGCGCACCAAAACGAATCCCGCTTTCATCCGGTTTAGAAACCATTCGGAGTAATGGGAAGGGATGTCTGTTCTTCTGCTGGCGCTGATAATCATTTTGAATTCCGCTCCCGTGCCAAGCACGTATTACCAATATTTACATAATCTGTAATATCGAGTTAATATTTCCCAGTTCTAATTAAGGAGGAAACAATTATGTTTTTGCAAGCCAATGCGGGTATAGCCATTGTTGTTGTTATCGTCCTTCTGTTGATTGCCCTTAGTGTCGTATTCTAATATTAATCCTAAATACCAAGGAGGCAAAACGAATGTGTTGCAATAATTACGCTTATGCTCCTCATGCTGCTGCTTTTGCTACTGCTTGTGCTCCCGCTGCTTGCGCTCCTGTTGCTTTCGCACCCGCCGCTGATTTTGGCGGATGTGGCTGTGGTTGCGGCGGTGGCGGCGGATTTGCCGGTTTTGGCGGCATCGGCGCCGGCATTATCGGTATCGCCGTGCTGATTCTGATCGCCTTGGGCGTCATTTTCTAGAACCACTCTTTTGTCAACAAGCCCCGCCGGGAGGGTCGGGGCTTGTTTGGCAATGCCAATGTACATGTGTGTTAAGGTGACGTCGGGGTATTCGGGGGCCAGGCCTTAGGCGGTTTCGCGCCAGAGCCGGGAGGATCCCAGAACGTTGGCTTTGTCTACTGAGCAGAGCTTCCCTTGATTTTTTGGCGTGCTTATCCAATACAGGGAACAAAAAGAGGAGATGTTTTGCGCGCACAGAACAAATACCATTCAGTGTTGCTTGAGATTAATCTGCAAACAGTTGTCCGATCACTGTGAACGAAAGGAAAAGTGAGAGAAATGCAAAATCCTAAGAGTCGTCCCAGAATGGTGAAAGTTATTTATGTGTTTTGTGCCGTTAACGGACTCAGCGCTGTTTTCTTCGGCGGTTTGATGATGTTGTTTCCGGTTAATACGCCCCTTGGCCTGGGCGCCCTGCTTCCCGCAATGACAAATTTTCCATTCCAAATGTTTTTTGAAACATTGTTTTGGTCGGGCCTTGCTCTTGCGCTCTGCAACGGCGTGTGCAATCTAATCGCTGCCGGGTTCTTTGTCGGCAAACGGGATCTGCCGGCGCTAAAATTCGCGTTGGCAGCAGGGTTTTTGCTTATCCTATGGGACACATATGAATTCATCTTTTTGCCGAACTTCCTGGCCGCTGTCTATGGATTGCTTGGGGTCGCCCAAGTTGTCATGTGTATTATTCTTCTCAGATGGCAAACTCAACCAGGCGCCGGAAAAAATACCATCCAGCTCTGATCAGGCAATAATCGAAAGATCGCTTCCGCCTTATCTGGTGGGAATTCTGATTTAATGCGCTACCATCCCTAACCCCCAGCCCCTAGCCCCTAACCCCTTGCCTTGATCCTGAGCCCCTTCGAGGCGCTATTTCTGTTTCTTCAGCCAGCTCATCATGCCGCGCAGCTCTTTGCCGACGGTTTCAATGGGATGGTCGTTGTCTTTTTTGGCCATGGCGTTGAAGGCTGGGCGGCCGACTTGGTTTTCCATCAGCCAGTTTTTGGCGAATTCGCCGTTTTGGATTTCTGTGAGGACTTTTTTCATTTCCTTGCGGGTGTCTTCGGTGATGATACGAGGCCCGACGGTCATGTCACCGTATTGGGCGGTGTCGGAGATGGAGTGGCGCATCCAGGCGATGCCGCCTTCATACATGAGGTCGACAATAAGTTTGAGTTCGTGGAGGCATTCGAAGTAGGCGCTTTCCGGCTGGTATCCGGCTTCGATCAGCGTGTCGAATCCGGCGCGCACGAGTTCGGTCATGCCGCCACAGAGCACGACCTGCTCGCCAAAGAGGTCGGTTTCAGTTTCTTCTTTGAACGTGGTGTCAAGGACGCCGGCGTGGGTGCAACCAATGCCTTTGGCGTAGGCGAGGCCGAGTTGGTAGGCGTTGCCGGAATAGTCCTGATGGACGGCGATCAGACCCGGAACCCCAGCGCCTTCTGTATAGGTGCGGCGTACCAGGTGGCCGGGGCTTTTCGGGGCGATCATGATGACGTCGATATCAGCCGGCGGCACGATTTGGCCGAAGTGGATGTTGAACCCGTGGGAACAGCAGAGGATTTTGCCGGGTGTGAGATGGGGGGCGATTTCTTCCCGATAGACTTTAGCCTGGCGTTCGTCGGGCAGAAGGATCTGAATGAAGTCAGCCTGAGCCGCAGCTTCGGATACGGTCATAACGGTGAGGCCGGCTTCTTCGGCGGCTTGTCGGCGGAGGCTGTCTTGACGCAGGCCGACAATGACGTTGAGGCCGGATTCTTTCAGGTTTTGGGATTGAGCGTGGCCTTGGCTCCCCCACCCCATGACGGCGATGGTTTTGTCTTGAAGCAGGCTGAGATCGGCGTCGGCGTCATAATACATTTTGGCCATTGGGTTTTCTCCTTTGTGAATGTTGGTTTTAGGTATTGTGCGCTCTGTTTTGAGGCGTTTCTATTATGTTACACTTTTCTTGTTAGAACCGCAAACTCAATGTGCTTTTCGGGTGCATATTTTAAAAGTGCAGGAAGCGACAAAAAAATAAATAGAAATATCTACTGCGGGGTTCTCCCGCAACCTAATGGTGAATGGAGACAGATACCAAGTGCCAGTAACAGTCCCAAGGTAGGGTTTGGTGAGCGGGAGACTCCAAAAGCCCGCGAATTTTTTCGCCTTTTGAGGTTGCGCCAGGCAGAGAGGCGCTTGGATTCTCCCGCTCACCAAACCCTACCTCGTGCCTCATTGAACTGTATACATATGCCGCATGAATACCCCCGAATAGCAGATTTTTTGGAGCAATTAAAGACTCGCACTGTCACAAAACCTACCCCCAGGGGGATGGTGATCTATAGATAAACGAACCCTTCCGTGTCAGCAATGACTTTATGGTAATGCTGGCGTATATAGCGCAGATAATCCCAAGCTTTGGCAACGCACAAGACTTATTATCCAAAATCTGCAACATCGACATCAGTATCTCACAAATCCAAAAGATTGCTGAATATGCAGGTGGCAAAGTCCACGGAGACCAAAGCCGATAGAATAGCTGGAAACATCGCAATGATAATCTTCCCGCCGCATCTCGCGAACCGTGCCGGTGGTCAGGTTCACCAGCGCCGCGTTGACCCCGAACCGTTCGCAAACACAAATAAACGGATAATGATATTGCAGAGAAATCGTGTGTTCCTTTCCTTCCAATCTGCCGTCGCCAAGACCGTGTGATGGTGTCAAAACATACCGCTGCTGCGATCCGTTCCTCTTCGCTCGGGGTTTCGGCCTCGTCAGGCGTGCCGGGCTCAATCGGCGTGCCGCTTTCTTCCGGTGTGCTATGCCTGGGGTAGCCGTTTCTTCCGGGTCAGTCGTTTCTTCTGGGGCAGCCACCTCTTTTATCGGGGCGTCAGCAATTTCCTTGAAAGTGAAAGCTTCATAAACAGCGTTTGTCCGCCAGTCAAGATTGGGAAATGGGTTGTTTTTTAGATAAGTATACATCTCAACTGGCCAGAGCTTTTTCGAAACGTTTTTTGACATTGACACCGCAAATCTCAACTTCGCCGACGTCAATAGCCAGGAGCCCGAGAATCATTTTAATGGTTGTGGTTTTGCCACCCAGGAAGCCGAACACTTCGCCGCCAAGGGTCTCAAAAGATATATTGTCGATAATCAGGCGCTTACCCATGACTTTGGATACCTGATGAACTTTCAGAATGGTTTCGCTCACAGTTGGCTCCCTCCCCTACCAGATATGGTGGTAGCCGCCGGCCTCTGCGACTTTCCAAGTTCCGTTGGCTTTTTTGAAGTATACGTCTATAAAGGTGATTTCGTTGTTGTAGGAATGTGTCGTAGTGTCTATCTCCGGCCCGGAACCCTGCCTGTCGTCATAATAGAAGTCGCGGCTCATATCCGCCGGAACCTGCATAAACATCACCAGGCAGGTAGGTTGGCCGATGGTTTGAAGGCTTGAACGAACAACGACATCGCCGATGGCAAGGCCTGTGCTGATTTTTCTAAACTTTGTTACGTTGACGACTTCAAATTTGCACTCTGTGATATAAGCGCAACGGTCATTGTTCTCTTTCAAAGCATATTCCAGGGCGGATTGGGCGCTGAGATAGGCCGAACCACCCCAGGATATGCCATCCCATATGAGGATTTCGCAAGAGAGAGCTTGACTGATACTACATTGTCTCCGTATTAGCCCGGATAATTTTTCGGGTTTTTCGTTTCTCTGAAAAATGGTTATACAACCTGACGATTGTATCGCTATAGAACACGCTTAAGACAAACAACACAAGGCAGCCCCAAAGTCCAAAGGAGTAGAAACTGTGGAACCCATATACCAATCCGAAGAATGATAAATGCACAGCGTAATACTTCGAAATATGCTTGCTGTAATAGAGCAGCTGTCGGTGTACAGCTCCGCACTTGGCTATTATTCCCGACAAGAAAAACATGATACCGGCTGTTATAATCACTCCCGCTGTATTGGCAACGGTACGCATGATATCCGGCTTCGTATAGGTTGTGCTAATATATTGATAGACTTCAGTGAAACCGGCATGATGCCAAAATGTCCATACGGAGAACATAGCTAGGAGTACAGCGGATAAGGCACAGCAAAGGACATAAAACCGTTTTTTATCCGTAACCCGTTTTAACAGTTCACCAAAGGCTACGCCAAAGAACGCGTATGGAAGGTAGTTCAGTATGCTGAACGAAGCAAAGGGAGGCCCTCCGAAAATACCGCCAAGGACATAATCTACCGGCATAAAACCCGTACTGAGACCAATCAGCATTGGGGAAAAAATATTAATGACCACGCCCAGCGCAACATAAAGCCAAACCGGCGTCTTAAGTTTCCTTAGGAGAGCTAAGACCATGTAAATCCCGCCCGCCAAAAAGAAAATATTCATGTACAGAAGTTGCATGACGGCTACCTGTGACATGGTTGCTCCTGTGACAATCTCCACGCGTTCCGACATATCGACGAAAAAGCTCATTACAAAAAACGGAATCAAGAGGGACGCTACGAACGCGATATTGCTCAAATACTGGAATGAGAACAGTTTTCCGCCTGAACGCAGCATTCTGGCGGTACCGACTTGGCTGTACCTTGTACCCATACCCAAAACAAACAAGAATACAGGGGCGCCTGTCATAGAAACAATACTAAAAATAGTTTTGTAGGCCGTTGTCTCGATACCTGCGCCCACGCCTGTTATTTGAAACGCATGGATGAACAGAATCACGAACCAAAGCCAACCCTTGAGATAGTCGAACTCTATTTGCCGGTCCATATTGACCGCGCTGTCAGCGAACAGTTTTGTTGATATGCCTTGCATTTGCTTTTCCTCCTACGAAATATTCAGGGTATCATCTCTTAGTCCTTGAGTCTTGGGCTCTGGATGCGAACATGTTGTTATTGTTCATTCCTCCTTTGCTTCTCGGACTGAATCCATTCAAGCCAACAATGGTCTTTGTGTTCATACATCCACTCATTTAAATACGCCAACACGGATTGTGAATGAAGAGGGATTCAATTATTTATAAGTATAGTGTATATTGAGGTTCTCAATGACTCATTAACTGTCAGTTAAACCGTCGAAAAACTTTATATTTTTTTGTTGATAGCGAAATTGAGTTGCCGGCGCCGGGTTAGCGAAGGATCCCTCATCCCTCAGCATTCAGTCACTGAGAGGGCACTAATGAGCAAGTACATTAAAAGACGGCTTGACGCCGTCTCTTTGTTGTTGAGGATTTGATCCAACTCTGTATAGTTACTCCAGGGGGATTCGTTCACCAAGGAAATCAATTGCGATAGCCCGGGAGGGATCGATGAGAGTGTCGAAGTTGTAGAGATAAGAAAACGGGTATTTGGAGGAATCATTATGCAGACTAACATTCCCTCCATAACCGCCGATTGTTCCCCTCATTATGACATCACGTATAACGGAACCATCATCCATAATAACGTCAAGGGACTCCGGGAGGCTCTGTCCTGCAAAGTAGGGTGATCCAGTGTCCCTGTAGTCAAATTCACAGTACAGATACACACCGAAACTTGTAACTTCGCCGCTCTTAATCCTGACCGCTTCTTCAGAAGTGGGGATAACGCGATTCATTGCAAATGTGCGTCCCGCATTGTTTTGAAGTATCACCGGCAGTTCCCAGACCCCTTCACAGCGGACAGAATATGAATATTGAACGTTTTTTATAAAGGTGTACCTTGACAGATCATCAGGGGTGAAATATTCATCCTGAGCTGAATGAATAAAATTTGCATTGGCCTTGCGTAGGAAAAGGTGAAATCGCCCATCATCATAGAATCGTATAGAATGTTTTATTTCCTCGGTAATTAACGGACCCCAATATGGTTTTTCCACTAGAGTATCCCATGGTTTCTGTGTTTCAAGATCCATTAGACTGAGCGACATCAAAGCTTCGGCTTCCTGGTCGTTTCCCGGGACGATACTGATATTAAAGGTTTCAAATTCGAACGCGCCATCGCTCTTATAGAACCCCATGTTATCAATATAGGAATTAGGGAATTGGTCAGAAAAAAAGATGCGAAGTGAACCGGGTGGGAGTTCATATGAACCTTCGGGCCCAATTATGAAATTATCAGGATTCTCCATAACAACCCCTTCGCAGAGTTCGCCCAAGTTGGTGTGGCTGCAACCAGCATCTTCCCAGCTGAGAAGATCCTCCATCAGGGTTTCGATCCTTAAGGCTGCTTCCTGTCCGCCCCAGTTGTGGAATTGGTAAGCAAACTCCAGGCTGGCAAAGTCCGGCCTTGATCTGTCATCCAATCGTGCCCCTTGGCAACGGTCATCAAAATAACCGTTAAAGTTAAAAACCTCATCTGTTGAGGTTGACAACTCTATGCTTTTAAAAACTGGATCTCCTGACCAAAGAAACGGTTCGGATGTCTGGATCGGCGTCCCGTCCAGGGTCACAATATCAATGCGTAGGCGGATTTGATAGTTGTCCCTGGCGATACCAACCACCTCAAATTTTAGGTTGCCGGAGGTAAATATCCCCACAGGGGTATAACTGTTGTCGGGCACATCCGAAAAAACCGAATCCACATAAGGTTTCACAAAATCCGGTCCCAGAAGAGCCACTGCCGTTCCTGTGAGCGCCAGCATCAAGGCGCATATCACCGCCACAACAAAAGCCGGACGTACTTTGCGGACGCCGTAACGACTCTTGATCGGAGGTTTTCCCAGGGCCTGGTCTTCCATAGCCTCCCGGGTTCTGTTCACAAGATCCTCGGGCAGCTCATGCTTATCCACGGCTTTCTTGTAAGCGTTTCGAATCTCCATAGCTAAAACCTCCTTCCCCTAACTTGTTTCGCAAAAGCTCCCGGGCGCGGCTGAGACGTTTGGCCGCCGTCCCATAACTGATTTCCAGCGCGAGGCGGATTTGCTCAAGCGGCATATCTTCGTAATAATACAAGTGAAGAACCGAACGGTATTTGTGCGGAAGCTCCAGCACTTTTTCATAGATGTCAGAATCGCTGGGGTCGCCGGTATCGGGAAGAGTATCGGTTTGTGTGTTGGCCCGCGTGGCGGATATCGCCTCTGTGAGGGGTACCGTCTTTTTCCACAGGAATGACCGCCAACAGCTGCGGCAACGGTTAACCGTAACGCGAATCAGCCATGCTTTAACATGCTCCTGGCTCTGAAAGGCCGGAGAGACTTTGATCAGCTGCAGAAACACATCCTGAAAGATGTCTTCAGCGTCCGTTTGGTTTTTCATTTGAACCAAAGCAAGCTGATAGACCATGCTGCCGTATTCCCGCAAAATCATGGTCGGATCGTATAGATTAATAGTCATCACGCCCCCTTTCTGCCTGGAATACGCTTGAGGGAGGAGAATCTTGACGTCATGTTAGCCTTGTGCCAAAAAACTTGTAATCCATATAGGTGATTGGGACTTGACGGAGGAGTAATGCATCGTCGTCTTATCTCGCTATTCGCACCGGGCCACGGCGGTCTGTGGATGTGCCGTCGCCGAGCTGCCCGACTTTATTGGAACCCCAACCCCAAAGACTGCCGTCAGTCTTGAGGGCCATGGTGAAGCTGCTGCCTGTGGTTACGCCGATCCAACTGGTTTCTGTGCCGATTTGCACAGGGGTGTTACAGTGGTCGCCAAGATTGCCGCCGGCACCGTTGCCGAGCTGGCCAAAGGAATTGTCCCCCCAGCCCCACAGACTGCCGTCAGCCTTGAGCGCCAAGGTGTGAGCATCCGCAGCCACAAGGATCCAATCTGTAGCCGTGCCAACTTGCGCCGGGGTATTTCTGTCAGCGTCTTGACCGTCGCCGAGGCGGCCATGGTAATTGTTTCCCCAAGTCCAGAGACTGCCGTCGGTCTTCAGTGCCACGGTATGGGTATACCCTGCCGCCACATCAGCCCAATCCCCACCAGCGTCAACCCGGACGGGGGCGTGTTTGTCTATGTTTGTGCCGTCGCCAAGCTGCCCCCATCGGTTGCTCCCCCAAGTCCAGAGACTGCCGTCGGTTTTGATGGCGGCTGTAAAGTCGTTGCCTGCGGACACACGTATCCAATCTGTATCTGTGCCGAATTGGACAGGCTTAAGCTGACCGGAAAGGGGCCAAATCCAAAGGCTGCCGTCGGTTTTCAGGGCTACGGTGCGCCCATGGTCCGCAACCACGCCGGCCCAATTTGTATCTGTGCCAATTTGCACAGGTCTGGTTCTGTGGGTCGTTGTGCCGTCGCCAAGCTGGCCGCTGTCATTACGTCCCCAAGCCCAAAGACTGCCGTCGGTCTTGATAGCCACAAAGTGCGACCACCCTATAGCCACGTCAGCCCAATCTCTCTCAACGCCAATGTGCACCGGTTTGTTTCTGCCGGTCCAGCTGCCGTCCCCAAGGAGTCCTTCCCCCCATGCCCAGAGACTGCCGTCAGCAGCGACAACCGCAGTGCTGCCGCTGCCCGCTGCGATGGTACGTATATCATGCAGCGCTGACGTGCCCGCCGATCGCAGCGCGAAAGCGCAGCCCAGAACCAGGGCGGCGGCAACAAGGACAAGCGCCACCGCCATCATGGCCTTGTTCAGCGGCTGCTTTTCTTGATGGGGTTTCCCTGGCAGGCCTCTGGCAAGCAAGAAAAGAAGACATCCGATGATTCCAAGGCCCGCGATGGCCACAACGGCATACCAAGGGACAGCGCCTTCTCTCCTATCGGGAGGTTGAGCAACCACCTCAAGAATCTCACCGCTTGTTACATCAAACGTATAGATTCGATTGTCGGTGGTTGTGATGGCGAGGGTATTGGATGCGGGGAAAAACTCCGAGGTTCTTAACCAAAAAGCGCTGCTTGAGGTGTATGTTACGGTACTCATTTTCTTCACCAAATCTTTAATACCGTATTCTTTCATCTCATGGCCATTCTCATAAAACCTCAAAGCCATGGATTGAGATACAGAGGGGATAAACACGAAGTATCGGAGGTCTCCGGAAAAGATCAAGTCATCCTTGTATGCCCAAAGAAGGTCTTCCACAAGATAAAGAGGTTCTAGGGTTTCCGTGTTGCTATAGACACCTGTCGCCGGCAAGCCATCCGTGTCATAGGAGGGGTTATAATGGAACACTTTTGCGCCATCATCGGAAGTGATGGAAAAGGGGCCTGGCGACACCCAGGAGTCAGCGTTGACGTCAGGCGGACAAAGAAAAAGGCACATGATTATGAAAACCATTATCCGGCCACGCCTTCTCATAAAATGTTTCCTCCCTTTCGGCTTAACCCTCCCGACTTGTGCAACAAGGCGTCTCAACTTTCCGACCGCACAATCGCAATCCGCCCCGTACGCACCAGCTCAAGAATTCCAAAAGGTCTCATAGAGCGGACAAAAGCATCGATCTTTTCCCCATCCCCTGTGACTTCAATGCTTAATGAACTGCGACCCAGATCCACAACGCGTCCGCGGAAAATATCAACAATCTGCAGGACTTCCATGCGGGTTTCGGTGCGCACCTTGACGCGGACGAGGGCCAGTTCCCGGTCAACAATGGACTCATTGCTCAGGTTGGTGACCTTGTGTACCACGACAAGCTTATGCAATTGTTTGGTGACCTGCTGAATAACTTGGGTGTCGCCCTCAACGACAATGGTCATCAGGGAAAGATCCGGATTCTCTGTCTGACAGACCGTCAGGCTGTAAATATTGTAGGCGCGGCGGGCGAAAAGCCCTGACACGCGGGCGAGGACGCCGGGATTGTTTTCGACCAGAACGGCGAGAGTGTGCAGCATATTCCTATCCCCCTAACAACATTTCGTGAATGGCTTTGCCGGGTGGCACCATAGGCAGAACAACTTCGTCGGGCGAAATCAGGCAGTCCACAAGAAACGGGCCGTTTTCGGCCAGGGCTGCCCTTATGGCGGGTTCCATCTCCGCCGGTTTCTCCACGCGCATGCCTCTGATGCCGTAAGCCTCGGCGACCTTGACAAAGTCAGGGTTGGCCTGAAGCTGGATCTGGTTGAAGCGCTCGTCGTTCAGATATTTCTGCAGCTGCCGTACCATGCCTAACACGCCGTTGTTCATCAGAATAATTTTGATAGGCAGATCATTTTGGCGTGTCGTCGCCAGTTCTTGGATGGTCATTTGCAGGGAACCGTCTCCGGTTACGAGAAAAACGGTTTTGTCGGGGCAAGCCAGCTGCGCCCCGATGGCGGCCGGCAGACCGAATCCCATGGTTCCCAGACCGGCGCTGGTGATGAAATGGCGGGGATAACGAACCCGATAAAACTGGGCGGCCCACATCTGATGCTGACCGACGTCTGTGGTGACGATGGCGTCGGAACCGCCGATTTTGACCATGGCTTCCAAGACTTGCTGGGGATTAAGCCTCTCAGAGGGTTCGTAGCGGAGGGGATGGTCTTGCTGCCAGGCGCGGATGGTGTCCCACCAGGTTCGTGGTTCGTGGTTCGGGATTCGAGGTTCGAGGGAGGTTAGAGTTTGTTTGCAGTTCTCGGTCTGTGATGGGAGGGTCGAGGAAGGGGATGCGGACTCCGAAACATGAACCGATTGCAGTCCGGATAATATTTCTTCCAGGACCAGGCGCGCGTCGCCGACGATGGGGATGTCGGGAACAATAACTTTGCCGATTTCGGCCGGGTCTATGTCAACATGAACGATGGTGGCATGGGTAGCGAAATGATGATGAAGACCGCTGGTGACACGGTCGTCAAAACGGACGCCCACAGCGAGAAGCAGGTCGCAGTCCGTTACAGCGAAATTGGCTGTGGCCGTACCGTGCATGCCAACCATGCCCAAACAGTTGGGGTGATCGGTAGCGATGCTGCCGATGCCCATCAGAGTTGTGACGATAGGGAGGTTCAGGGTGTCGATGAGCTGGGTGAGCACGGCACCGGCGCCGGAGGTGATGATGCCTCCGCCGGCATAGACGATGGGTTTCTGGCTGGCTTGGAGGGCTTTAACAGCTTCCTCGATTTGGCCGGCGTTGCCTTTGCCGAAGTAGCGATAGCTCTTGATGCTGACAGCTTTGTCTTTGTCGGCGGGATCCGGTTGGGGCAGTTGGGCGGCCTGGACATCTCTGGGGATGTCGATGAGCACCGGGCCGGGCCGGCCTGTGCCGGCTATATAGAAGGCTTCGCGCATAATGCGCGGCAGATCATTAACATTTTTGACAAGGTAGGAGTGTTTGGTTACAGGCATGGTGATGCCTGTAATGTCGACTTCCTGGAAGCAGTCACTGCCCAGAAGAGGCGTTGTGACCTGACCGGTGATGGCGATAAGAGGGATGGAATCCATGTAGGCGTTGGCGATGCCTGTAACGAGGTTGGCAGCGCCGGGGCCGGAGGTGGCCAAGCAGACTCCCACTTTGCCGCTGGCCCGGGCGTAAGCGTCGGCAGCGTGTACGCCGCCTTGCTCGTGGCGGGGCAAGACATGGCGGATAGAGCTTTCCCGCAGAGCGTCATAAAGAGGCAACACCGCGCCGCCGGGATAACCAAAAATGACTTCGACCCCCTGCTCTTCCAACATCTGTAGCACGCATTTGGCACCATTAAAAATATGATTTGTGGGTTGTAATTCCTCATCCCATAGGTAAGACGAGTCTGAAGGTGTCTGTTGCATTTAGTTCTTCCTTTCCGGCGTATCCGGCGCGCGGAAAGCCGCTCCTTTGTCCGCCGATTGCACATAATCGACGTAGCGGCCCAGGTATCCCGTGCGGCCCGCGATGCGCTTGGCATTGGCCAAACCCTTCTCGGGGTCAAAAGTTTCCCGGCGGCGTGCCTTTTCATCCTCCGGCACCAGCCATTCCAGGCAACGCCGGTTCAGATCCACGCGAATGAGATCACCGTCGTCAACAAAAGCGATATCCCCGCCCAAAGCGGCTTCCGGTGAAATATGCCCGATTGACAGACCCCGGCTGCCGCCGGAAAAACGTCCGTCCGTGAGCAAGGCCACAGAGTCGTCTAAGCCCATGCCGGCCAAGGTCGCCGTGGGGCCGAGCATTTCCCGCATACCGGGCCCCCCCCGGGGGCCTTCGTAGCGGATAACAACGGCGTCTCCCGGAACGATGGCGCCGCTGCGGATAGCCTCGGCCGCAGCGTCTTCGCTATCGAAAACCTTGGCCCTTCCCTGAAAAACCATAGCCGGATCCCGCAAAGCGCCGACTTTGATCACAGCCCCCTTGGGAGCCAGGTTGCCAAAGAGAATACTGAGGCCACCCCGGGACGAGTAAGGCGCGCTGAGGGGGCGGATGACATTCTGATCTTTGACGCGGGCGTTTTGGACTCTGTCGGCCAGCAACCCTGTTATTGTCTGTACGGAACCGTCAACGAGCCCTTCCTCTAAAAGGATTTTTATAACAGCGCTGATGCCGCCGGCTTCACCGAGATCGATGAGGTAGTGGCCTCCCGGTGCTGGGGAAAGCTTGCAGATCTGCGGTACCTTGTCACTGATGGCGTTGATCTCAGCCAAATCAAAATGAATTCTGCCTTCGTTGGCGACAGCCGGCAGATGCAAAATGGTGTTGGTTGAACAGCCGAGAGCCATATCGACGGCGATGGCGTTGCGCAAAGCCGCCGAGGTCACAATATCACGGGGACGCAGGTCATAGGTAAGAACCTCCATAACCTGATGACCCGCCTCTTTAGCCAGCACCAAGCGTTGGGAATAAACAGCGGGAATAGTGCCGTTGCCGGGCAGAGCAAGGCCCAGGGCTTCCGTCAGGCAGTTCATGGAATTGGCCGTAAACATGCCGGCGCAGGAACCGCAGGTGGGACAGGCATTCTGCTCATATTCCCGCAGCCACGCTTCATCTCTCTGGCCGCTGTGAACCTTGCCGACGGCTTCAAAAACCGTGATGAGATCCGAGTTCTCCCCTTCAAATTTGCCCGGCAGCATGGGGCCGCCGCTGACAAAAACACAAGGCAAGTTGAGACGCAAAGCCGCCATCAGCATTCCCGGCACGATTTTATCGCAATTGGGTATAAAAACCAAAGCATCCAAGGCATGGGCCCGGGCCATAATTTCTATGGAATCGGCAATCAGTTCGCGTCCGGCTAAAGAAAAATGCATTCCCTCATGCCCCATAGCAATACCATCGCAAACCCCAATGGTCGAAAACTCCCGGGGCGTCCCCCCCGCCGAGCAAACGCCCATCTTAACCGCCTCGGCAATTTGCCGCAAATGCATATGCCCGGGCACAAACTCATTATAAGAATTCACAATTCCAATCAAAGGCTGAGCCATTTCGCGGTCAGACAGGCCCAGAGCCCGCAGCAAAGAACGGTGGGGCGCACGGTCGACGCCTTGCGTTATCCGGTCACTTTGTTTTTCGGACATAAGAATGACTTCCCTTCATAAGTGATAAGCGTTTGGAGAAGGGGCTAGGGGCTGGGGGTTAGGGGTTTGGAGAAGGGGCTAGGGGTTAGGGGTTGGGGGTTAGGGATGGTAACTATCAGCTTGGCTGATAGTTGGGAATTTTATGACGCTAGTACGTTTCGCCGTCGGTTTTTGCCAGGTCACGGAATTTTTGCAGAAGTCTTTTGAATACTGGTCCGGGTGCGCCTTCGCTGATGCGGCGTCCGTCAGCTTCAATGACGGGGATAAGTTCTGCCGCGGTTCCTGTCAAGAAACATTCGTCGGCGGTGTAAACGTCATGAAGTGTGAACAGGGTCTCTTGGACAGCTATGCCGTCTTTTTGCGCCAGCTCTATGACGGCGTCCCGGGTGACGCCTTGCAGGATGCCGATATAGGCGGGGGGCGTCAGCAGACGACCGTTCTTGATTAGAAAAATGTTGTCACCTGTACATTCGCAGACGTAACCTTCTTGGGTTAGCATAATGGCTTCCATGACGCCGGCCCGGGTGGCTTCGATCTTGGCCATAATGTTGTTCAGGTAGTTTAGAGATTTGACTCGGGGGTTCAGCGCCGCCGGAATGTTGCGCCTTGTTGACGCCGTTTGGACTTTTAACCCCTGGGTGTATGTTTCTTCAGGGTATAGCACGATGGAGCCAACGATGCAGAAGATGGATGGTTTCGGGCATTTGAGGGGATCCAGCCCCAGGTCGCCGACGCCGCGGGAAACCACCAGACGAATGTAAGCGTCGTCTAAATTGTTGCGCCGCGAGGTTTCCAGAACGATTTCAGTCATTTCCTCGCGCGTTATGCCGATGTCCAACATGATGGTGTTGGCTGATTCGAAAACCCGGTCAATATGTTCCTTCAGCCGAAAGACACACCGGCTATAGGCACGGATGCCTTCAAAGACACCGTCGCCATAGAGAAACCCATGGTCGAAAATTGATGTTGTCGCGTCTTCTTTGCCCACATAGCGCCCGTCACAATAGATTATCATTTCTGTTCCGCTCATCTGGTGGTTCCCTCCTGCTTAGCATTATTAATGTTTTTCTTATCAATATTCACGATGAGCTTATTATAGCAAGTTTTTGAGGGAGCAACAAGGAAAGGAGACCTCTGTGACCTCTGCCGCCTGGCATGGGGCAAGGTTGAAAAGCAACACATGATGGTCGAGGATGTCGCTGTAGCGAACCGGCTATCTGTTCTACTAAAATAGCCTTGGATGCAAATAACGAACAACAAACCTAAATAATGACGTACCAAGCTCAAGGCAGAGGGGGCGGAGGTTGGGCGGGGCGTGAGGCGTGTCCGCCAAGCCTTTGCGGGAGGGGCGGCAGCAGCTCTTGGGCATCGGAGCAGAAAAAGAGCGCAAGGCTGCCTTATTTTGCGCTCTCTGCGCAGATGCCATAGAGATGCGCCG
>Ga0082212_10006075_pt1 | contig 16308 bp, 9 predicted proteins | sample TergutNt197P3_FD_71548 | JGI IMG/M metagenome (GOLD analysis project Ga0082212, IMG submission 71548) | Neocapritermes taracua P3 segment gut microbial communities from Petit-Saut dam, French Guiana - Nt197 P3 | ecosystem: Host-associated > Arthropoda: Insects > Digestive system > Gut ... | reverse complement strand
GTCCGGCGTCGGCAAGGCCGTGACGAAGGACAACGTGCTGTACTACAAACGGACGTTCGAGGTCACGGCAAATCCGCAGAACCAGCGTGTCCTGCTGCACTTCGGTGCGGTCGATTGGGAAGCAACGGTATATGTCAACGGCAAAGAGGTCGGCTCGCACAAAGGCGGTTACAGCCCCTTCTCGTTTGACATCACCGACGCCCTGAACGCAACGGGTCCGCAAGAGTTGCTCGTCCGCGTTTGGGACCCGACCAACGACAGTTTCATCGCACGCGGAAAACAGGTCAACAAACCCGGCGGCATCTGGTACACCGCCGTGACAGGCATCTGGCAAACCGTTTGGCTCGAAGTCGTGCCGAGAACGTACATCAAGAGTATTAAAATCACGCCAAATGCCAAAGCCGGCAGGGTGACGATTGAAGCCGATGTCATTGGAGCTTACGAAGGCTGCATCCTTGAAGTTGGAACGTACACTGAAGACGGATATCACGACCAAATCCCGGACGCTTGGCCTATTGATTCCCGCCGTAAAAACTCACAGTTTGATATCGACGATGAACCAATCATGACGTTTCAGTTCAACAGTCCGAGACTCTGGACGCCGGATGACCCCTTCCTGTATGACTTGCGCATTACGCTTTTGGGGCCATCATTTCCAACTTCGGATGGTGCCTTTGGACGCATGGAAATTGATTCCGTCAAAACCTACTTCGGCTTACGTGACGTTTCGCTTGGCAAGGACGCAGACGGCTTCACGCGAATTATGATCAACGGCAAATTTCTCTTCCAGCACGGGCCGCTCGATCAGGGCTGGTGGCCGGACGGGCTTTACACCGCACCGACCGACGAAGCTCTGCGTTACGACGTCGAAATGACCAAAAAGATGGGCTTCAACATGCTCCGAAAGCACGTCAAAATCGAGCCGGCACGCTTCTATTACTGGTGCGACAAGATCGGCATCGTCGTGTGGCAGGACATGCCCAGCGGCGACCGTTACATCGGCGGACGCGACCCGGACATCGAGCGGACGCAGGAATCCTCCGACCAGTTTTACAAGGAAATCACCGAAATGATCACGACGCTGTACAACGCGCCGTCGATTGTGATTTGGGTGCCCTTCAACGAAGGCTGGGGACAGTTTGAAACCGGCAAGGTCGCGGAATATTGTGCCAAACTCGACCCGACGCGATTGGTCAACAGTGCCAGCGGCTGGACGGATCGCCGTGTCGGACACATGCACGACATTCACAGTTATCCCGGTCCGGCGATGCCGAGACCGGAAGAGAATCGTGCCATTGTGCTCGGCGAATACGGCGGGCTGGGACTGCCGATGGAAGGTCACACCTGGCTTGATCGCGGCAACTGGGGCTACGTTTCGTACAAGGATCAGGACGAACTGTTCAACGCTTACGAGGCACTCAACCACAAGTTGCATCCGCTCATTGCCCAGGGGCTTTCCGCCGCCGTTTATACGCAGACGACCGACGTGGAAATCGAATGCAACGGCCTGATGACCTACGATCGTGCGGTGGCGAAATTCGACGTCGAACGCATGTTTAAGATCAATCAAGACCTGCGTTATGCCCCGCCGGTGTTTCAGGAACTCGTGCCGACTTCGCAAAACGCCGCACAGGAGTGGAAATACACGACCGATCAGCCCGCCGACGGTTGGATGAAGCCCGATTTCGATGATTCGGCGTGGAAGTCGGGCTCTGCCGGTTTCGGAACGGAAGATACGCCAGGCACGGTGGTTCGCACGGTGTGGAACACGGACGACATCTGGATTCGCCGTACATTTGAATTGACCGCCGATTTTGCGAACGCCGGACAGTTGTTCCTCAATATTCACCATGACGAGGACGCGGACGTGTATATCAACGGCGTTCTCGCAGCCCAACTGCCGGGCTATGTCACGAACTACGGTCAGGCCGCGATTTCCGCCGAAGCAAAAGCCGCGATGAAACCCGGCAAAAACACGCTTGCCGTCAAGTGCCACCAGACCATCGGCGGCCAGTACATCGACGTCGGTATCGATTTGGTCACGCCCACGCCGCGTGGTGAAAAGCCGATTTGGTGATGTGATAACGATTCGGTAATCAGAGCCGCAATCGTAAGATTGCGCGACAGTCAGAGCCGCGACAGTCACGGAGCGGTCGGTCAGGTGAAAACTCAACACCGATACGACCGCTTGTTGACACTCGCGTTTCTGATTTCTCACTTGCATTTCGACCACAATCACGTACAATAAATGGTAGGAGAGAATTCATGTCACGATTCATCAATCCCTACACGGATTTTGGTTTCAAGAAATTGTTCGGCGAAGAGGCGAATAAAGACCTGCTTATCGACTTTTTGAACGCAATATTGCCGAAAATTCATCAGGTCAAAACACTGGAATTTCGCAACCCAGAGCATCTCGGTGTGGCAGCGAACGAACGTCGGGCGGTGTTCGACGTTTTTTGCGATGCGGAAAACGGCGATAAGTTCATCGTCGAGATGCAGAAGGAAGATCAGGAGTTTTTCAAAGACCGCTCCGTTTTTTATTCCACACATCTGATTCAGGAACAGGGGCAAAAAGGCAAGTGGAATTACGAGCTCAAGGCCGTTTACTTCATCGGCATTCTCGATTTTATTTACGACAAAGACAAGTCCGAAGAACCGATTTTGATTCGCCGGGTTAATCTCAAAGATCAATATGGCAAAGTGTTTTACAAGAAACTCCAGTACATTTATATTCAGATGCCGGCGTTCCAAAAAACGGAATCGGAGTTGGTGACCCCCGAGGACAAATGGTTGTTTTTCCTGAAAAATCTGCCGAGTTTGGATCACATTCCGTCGATTTTGGGAGAAAATGTCGTTTTCCAACACGCATTCCAAACGGCGGAAGTGGCGGCGATGTCGAAAAAGGAACGTGACTGCTACAATCACGAGCAGAAGCAATATTGGGACTATTGGTCAACATTTGAAACTGCGGAAAACAGAGGGATCGGAAAAGGAATCGCCATCGGTCGGGCCGAAGGACATGCCGAAGGGCGTACCGAAGGGAAAATCGAAGGGAAAATCGAAATCACCCGGAATATGAAAACGAAAGGACTGGCCACGTCCCTGATTGCTGATGTCACCGGTCTGGCACCGGAAGAGATCGAACGGCTGGCCTGAACTAAAAAATGCGGCGGTCACGGCGTGACCGCCCGAACAACCGCGTCGCAGGACGACGCGACTAACCCCCTAACCCCCATTTGGAAAAAACCCATGAAACACTCATTTCGAATCGCTTTTATTGTCGCTTGGACCGGCTTATGCCTGTTGGGCATGAACGTCAACGCACAAAACAATGAACTCACCGTTGAAGAAAAACTGACTGTCCCGGAAAACGCGACGGTTGCCGAATTGGAAAAATTCATTTCGGAAACCATGGTTTATATGCCGCGTACCCTTCCGACTTATGAGGTTTACCTGGATTTTATAAGCAAAAGAACTGAAGCCGTCAACAAGGCGGTCGATCTCATTCTGGCATCGGAGAATTTGCCGGTCGGCACAAAAAACAAAGCTCTACAAACGAGAATTCAGACATGTCTCCAAAATTCACAAGGGGCTGAGAAAATTACAAAGTCCCTGGAAACCCTGCAAGCCATCATCGACGACGCAAAAAACAATAAGGAAATGGAGTCCACTTTGCTTGCGGCACAACGCGTGCGTTTGACGGTTCGCATGATGTCGTTTCAATCGGGCGTGAACAAAAATTTTGATGATTTCCTGCAACTCGACCACGACCTTCGCGAATTTTACGGCGGCAAGGACAAGGCGATGTTTGCATCGCCCGCTTCGACCATGCTGGATATTGTGTCGTCGCAGTTTGCTGACGAAAGCAATTTCCTCGAAGTGCTGGATAATTTGGCCGGCAAATACGCGGCGATGCTGAACGAAGCGGATGCCAAACGCATGGAAGGTCTTGTGCGTCGTTGTAAGTTGCCCGGCAACGAAATGGAATTTCATACCGTGACGATTGACGTGAAAAAACTCGTTGCCGATGCCGACGGCAAGGGGAATTTCGACGTCATGGCGTGGGTCGAAGCGCAACCGGCGGACAAACTTGACATCAAGTCGCTCAAAGGCAAGGTCGTACTCATTGATTGCTGGGCCACCTGGTGCGGCCCCTGCCTGGCCGAAGTCCCGAACATGATGAAGCAATACGAATTGTACCACGATAAGGGATTCGAGATCATCGGCTACAGCTGCGACCGTGATGTGGAGGCACTTTTAAAATTCCTCGTCAAGGAAAAAACGCCGTGGATCGTCGGTTCGACCGTGCTTTCCGGAAAAGAAGGACTGAAAGATTACCTCAATTTTTACGGCGTCAGCGGCATCCCGACCATGATGCTGATCGGTCGTGACGGCAAAGTGCTCAGCATCAAAGCACGCGGCGAAACGCTCAATAAACTGCTCGAAGAGCAGTTTAAGTAAGACTTTCGCTGAAATAAAATCCGGAATGGAAGCGTAAGCACCATAACGGGATTTTTCATGGGATTAACATCCTGGCGAATCCCGTCATTGCGCTACATCATTCCGGCTTGTAATTCCGTGCTGTTTCTGGTATAGTGATCGACGATAAAGGTTACGTTCAGAGTACCATTTTCTTGTTTTTTGTTCGCAATTTATGGGAGAAAACATGATGAGCAAGCGATATTTTCCGTATATGGAATGCCAATTGACACGGCAAATGAGCGTCTGTTTCGTCGTCATTGTTATGGCTGCCTGCTTGGGGTTGCCTGCACAGACGAATGCGCAAATAACTCCGGGAGCAGAAGATGTTGTGTTTCAAATCGGCTTTCCCGATGCGAGATCGGCGGAATTTACGAAATGGATGGATTGGGAAAAACTTCGCGAAACCAAGTCGCCGGTCTATCGATTCGTTGTCGGCAAGCATCGCTACCGTGATTGGATGCCGATGCACATCAGTACGCGGGATTTGAAGAACGCCGGACTGTCGTTTACGTCGGAAATTGAGTTTGATTCGCCCGGGGCGTTCGACGTGCCGCTCTATTTTGTCATGGGAATCGCATTTGCGCACCCTCATGAGCAGTCGCTCATCAAAATCAACATCAACGGGTTCGACTTGGAGCCACAACGCCAACCGAAAGGTCCGCCGGGGCGCAGCAATTTCAACGCAGGCACCGAGACCGGTTATTTCGAGTCGGTCATCTTCGAAATTCCTGCCGGGAAAATCGTGCAGGGTCAAAACCTTTTTTCGATCACACTTGTCGATGGAAGTTGGCTGTTTTACGATTACATTGCCTTGCGACAGAAGCCCGAACCGCTCGTACAAGAACAGCCGATGGACTTGAAAAAGCAGTTTATGGCCGACGAAATGAGCCATGTTCGCGAAATTTTGTTCGTCATCCGCAAGCCGGGGAACGACGAGCACTGGTATGCCAATTTCGGGTATTATGCGGCGGATGAAAACGTATTTCCCTTTGAACCCCACGCCGGTGCGTCGCTTTGTGTGCTTGACCTCGAAAGCGGTGATGTGCGAACGGTCTTTGAAGACAAGGGCGGCTCGATTCGCGACCCGCAGTTGCATTACGACGGCGACAGGATCATTTTTTCCTATCTCCCCGCCTGGAAAAGGCATTACAATTTGTATGAAATCAACCTCGACGGCACGGGATTGCGGCAAATCACGACCGGCGATTGGGACGACATTGAGCCGACTTACACCGCATCAGGTGACATCATTTTCTGCTCAAGCCGCAGTAAACGCTGGGTGCAATGCTGGCTTACCCATGTGGCAACATTGTACCGTTGCGGACCAAACGGCGAAAACATGCGTGATTTGTCGGTGAACATCGAACAAGACAACACGCCGTGGCCGTTGCCAAACGGACAAATATTGTATATGCGTTGGGAATACGTCGATCGCTCGCAGGTGCATTATCATCACCTTTGGACGATGAACCCTGACGGGACTCGCCAAATGGTTTATTACGGCAATCAGGAACCGGGAATCGTCATGCTTGACGCCAAGCCGGTTGACAATTCCGAAAAAGTGGTTTCCATTTTTTCGCCGGGGCATGGTCGAACCGAGCATCTTGGCAAAATCGTGATCATTGACCCGAAATATGGTCCCGACCACCCGGACGGTGCCGTCGAAATCTCGCGGCACTACGATCATGCCGATGTATGGGCATTCAGCGAAAATGCGTTCCTTGCGACGAAGTACGCACAGTTGCAACTGATTGACCGGGAAGGCCGCGAGCAAACGATTTTTGATTTGCCGCCGGAATGGAAAGACAAGGGGTTTCGTGTTCACGAACCTCGCCCTGTCATGCGGCGTGAGCGGGAAATGATCATCGCCGATCAGACGGTTCCGACCGACGCATTCGGGCGTTTTGCCATGCTCGACGTCTATCAGGGGCGAAGAATGGCCGGAATCGAACGCGGAGCAGTCAAGGAACTGCTCGTCGTTGAAACGCTGCCCGAGCCGGTGCATTACAGCGGCGGAATGGATCAAATTTCCAGCGGCGGAACGTTTACGCTGGAGCGTATCCTTGGCACGGTGCCGGTCGAGCCGGACGGTTCCGCGTTTTTTGAATTGCCGGCCATGCGTAGCGTGTTTTTTATCGCCATGGACCACGAGGGCAAAGCGATCAAACGAATGCACAGTTTTACCACAACGATGCCGGGAGAAACCATGACTTGCGTCGGTTGTCACGAAACCCGCATGGAAGCCCCGATCACAACCACTGGTCTTTACGCTGGTGGCACGAGGGCCATGCTGGACGTAACCGGTCGCAAACCGCATCGCCCGGTGCCCATTGAAGGCATCCCCGACGTGTTCGACTTTCCACGGGACATCCAGCCGATTCTCGACCGCCATTGTGTCGAGTGTCATAACAATGAACGTGCCGACAAGGGGGTCAACCTGGTCGGGGATTGGGGGCCGCTTTACACGACGAGCTATCTTGCATTGTCGGGGCGAAACATGTTCGGCGACAACCGCAACCGCGAGATGAGCAATTTTGACCCTTACACCATCGGCAGCCAGGCGAGTACCTTGTACCGGCTCATCGAGCAAGAGCACGAAGGGGCGAAACTGTCCGATGCGGAAAAGAAGATCGTCCGTTACTGGCTTGAAGTCGGGGCGAATTACGCCGGAACTTACGCCGCCAACGGAACGGGTCTGATCGGCTGGCCTTACCGTAATGCGAACACGCACAATGACAGCGAATGGCCGGAAACGAAAGCAATGCAGGAAACCATCACGCGACGTTGCGACACTTGCCACTCGCAGGAAAGGAACATGCGGGTCGCGCATTCCCTTTCGGAAGACGGCGGACGATTCAACCGGCACAATATTTTCAACCTGACCACACCGGAAAAATCGAAAATCCTGCTCGGCCCGCTTGCGAAGGATGCCGGCGGCAACGGGCGTTGTCGCGAAACGGTATTCACCGATACGAACGACCCGGACTATCAAACGATTCTCGCGGGCATCGAACGGGGACGACGTTACATTCTCGAAGAAAGCAACCGCTTCAGCATGAACCCGTTCGTCGCCAACTGGCCTTACACCCGTGAAATGATCCGCTACGGCGTGTTGCCGCCCGACCATGATATTCGCCTGCCGATCGACCCTTACGAAACCGACCGCAGATACTGGGAGTCGCTTTGGTACAAACCGTAAAAGAGGTTCGGTACGCATACTCAACCAATGGAGAAACACCGATGTCGTCGCATCGTCCCATTTTGCATTACCTGTCCCATTCGTTGGATCGTGCCTGCGCAACGATGATTGGTCATCGCTTGCAGGTTTTTGTTGTGTCACGATGGCCGTGCAAATCGGTTTTGACGCCAAAGCAGGAATGGTCATCGCACTGTTCTTCCCGGTGTTTTTCTGGGCACTCGGCTTTTATTGTGGCGAAGTGACACGATTCATATATATTATATGTATATTCCAAAATGATCAAACAACGATTATTCATGGCGACACGCTTCCGCCAGAAAATAAAATGTCAAATCAGAGCCACGACGGTCACGGCGTGACTGCCCTGCCTTATATTGCTTGTGCTTTCAAAACCGAAATCGCAGTTCCCATCAGAAAGTGTTGCCGCTGGGGTTGGCGTTTAACTTTCGACCGTCGGCCAGGTGAATCTGCTGGTTGCCGAACGAATGGGAACCGGAAAACGTCATGTCCCATCCGTCAGGATTGCGCATCACAAGGTGACGCTAACAATTTCCCTTTTCCCTTTTACCTCCCCCATTGTTTCCACAGATCAACACGTTCCTGCGTCGAGTAATATGCCAGTTCCTGCGGCGAGACGACATCGTGTCCGGCGGCCAGCGGCAGGGCATCGAGGGCTTCCTGGCGAATCGCTCCCGATTCGTCGAGCAAACGCACGAGCAACGGCACGAATCGAGTGAGGGGTGAAGGGCGAGGGGTGAGGGGTGAGTCATTCATGCTCCACGTCTCTTGCCTCTCGTTCCTCGCCCCTCGCCCCTCACCCCTCGTCACTCTTTTGATGCCTTGCACAACGGCCAATTTCGTTGTTCTGTCACCGGAAACGACCAGACGTTCGAGTGCGTTTTGACCGGCCGGATCACCCCAACGATCAAGTGCCAGTGCCGCATCCACCACCACGAGCGGCTGCGTGTGCGTCAACAGAGGTCGCACTTGCCCAGCGTATTCGATGGAGCCGAGTCTTGCCAGTGCTTGCAATGCCGCCCGCGATACCGAGGGAACTGGATGACGGATTTCCGCCAACAGCATCGGCACGTCTTCCGGCTGCCCATGCTCGAAAATATGCATACACGCCCGGCGGTGCAATTCCGGTGACACATGTGCCAACGAGCCGGAAGTCAGCGACTTGCGCAGTTGTGTCTGAGACCGCGTGAGCAGTTCCCGTTGCCATTTTTCCGGGTTGATTGCACTGGTGGCATGATCGTTCGCCCCGCCCGTTCCCCGTCCTTCGACATCGAATTGCGAAAGCCTTTCCGCTTGCCGGTCGGCAAAGTCCCAAAGCCGCAACAACACAATCTCGTCCTGTTCACGAACGGCATGGGCGGCCAGTTGTCGGTACAGCAGCGGCGAAACTTCGCCGAATTTCGTCTCGCCGACCAATTCGGCAACTACGGCGCGTCGGCGGCCTGCATCGTTGTTGTCAAGTCGGCTCGAAATCCCGAACAGCGAATCGACTCCCGGCAACACCTGGTGATACACCGCGTCGTGTAACGGGCGTCCTTCCGCAATGACAAGTTGCTCCAGAATGGGCAAAAGCACCGGTCCCGTTTCGGCCAATTGCGCAAGCGTGTGATGAAACTGCTGCGGCGTGCCACCTTGATGCAATTGAGTCAGCAGCATGCGCACACGGTCATAGTCGGCCTGTGTCGGCACGTCAGGGTTTGTCTCTTGTCGCTCCATCGCGTCACAGGGTGACGCGGCTAACGCCTCTCGCTCCTCACCCCTCGCCCCTCGCAATGCCCCGGTTTGTTGGTCGTGTTGAAACTGCGCGGCCAGTAGCCGGTAATGTTGCTTGCGAAGTTCGGGGCGACCATTCGGCTGGTACTGTCGGGCGGGTTCCCAACACTGCGCAAGCATTTCGGTTGCGATACTGCGGGTTTCGAGCGCATTACCGTCCATTGCTGCGAAGAGCAATGCCGCCGTTGATTCCGGGTGCCAATTCCGCAACGATTCGAGCGTCGCCTGCTGGACCTGGGTACTTCTGTCGCACAAATAATTTTGTGCAATCGCCTGAGTTCGCGGATTATCCGATTTTGCCAATTCGTGTGCCACCGCCCTGCGCACCTCCCAGTCGGGATCGTCACTCATTTGATACACCTTGTCATGCAACCTGACCTGTCCGAGTGCCGTCACGACTTCGGCACGTATCGCTTTCGATGGATCGTTGACCAGCGACAGAAGCAAGGCGACCGATTCGTCCGTTTGCAGAACGGCCAGTCCGCGTACCGCCGTGATGCGTACCGAGATTTTCGGGTTTCGCAATCCCAAGTCAAGGCAAGCCATCGCCTGTGGGTGATGCCAACGAGCGACGGCGATGAGAGCCGCTTCCTGAATTGCCGTGTTCGGATCGCCGCAATATTGCACCACACGGTCTGGCAGCGTCACATACCCCGATTGTTGGGGGGCATTGTCACGCCATACACAGACGGCGGCCAATCGCACTTTGGTGTCGCGGCTTTCCAGCGGTCGCAAAAAACAAGGTTCGTTCGCCATCGGCACTTTTGCCGCCAGTGCGTACAGCACTTCAATCGCCAAATCCGGCACACCGCCCTTGCGGTTGCCGTTGGCATCGGTGTAATCGCAATACGTGTCCGACAGTATCAACAACGTGTCGAGGGGCGTTGTCGATAACGACGCAAGTGCCTCGACCACTGCGCAACGCATCGCATTCGATCGCGAAACGTCGTTGACCAAAGCGACCAGTGCGTCGCTGACTTGTGTATCGCCTGCTCGTGCCAGCATAATCAACGCATTGCCTCGCACCAGCGCGTTTTCGTGCCGTAACAACGCTTGCCAATTCGGCTGATGTTCCGGCGGCAAAATCAGTATTTCCTCAATCCCGCGATGCCGCCACCGCCAGGGCGATTCGGGCAACTGTTCGGTTTTGCCGTCACGATAGCGTCCCAATTCCAAATTGGTCACCCAGTTATCCTGTTCCAGCGGAATCGGCACACTTGTGTTGCGGTCAGATCGTTCCGGCGTTACCTCGTGAGACATCGCCGCAGTAACAATGCCCGACTCACCACTGGGTTGTGTGTAGGATACCGGAATAATGCCACTGTCTTGTGACATCCGGTGCTGACCTTCATTCGCCGAAATCCCAGCATTCCACCCGTCCGCAACGGGAGCGTCGGTTTGTCTCGCAACCCGCTCTGCATTATTAGCAATCATGGCATCGTGCAAATCATCTAGCGAATTTTTGGGCAAATGATGTCGCTTTGAAAATTCAATCGGAATTCCAAATAGCCCGTTTCGCGGTCCGACCGAAAAACCATTGCCGAATTGACACCCGCTCGATAACACAAACACACATATTATTGTAACGATAATCGATATGGAGTTGTTAAAACTTTTTTTGGATTTTATCAATGTACAGTTCTCCATAACCGCCCATTTTCTCTATAGTATTGCCGTTGGTTTAACAATAAGATTAAGGATTATATTAGAGTTGTTCCATAACCCTTTGTTTGGATTTTGGTCTTGTTTCGCAGTCGGAAATTGATTATGATTCGGGAGTATAGCGATTTCCGACCGCCACGTCAAGGAAGATTATGGGCCGCGCAAAAAAAGCACTGAAACTGCCAAATCAACAATTCAAATGCAACATCGGAACCACCAAGCCGGTCTTCCAAAAATTGATGCGTGTTTTGCAAGCCGCCTACGAAAAACAACACGAAACAGGAGGAAAACCGCCAGACCTCACCGTCAGTGACAAACTCCTCATCACCCTGCAATACTACCGCGAATACCGCACCATGGAACACATCGGCATTGATTACGGTTGCTCCAAAAGTTCCGTCAGTCGTTCCATCCATTGGGTCGAACAGACCTTGTCCGCCGACGGACAGTTTCAGTTGCCCGGCAAGCAGGCACTTCAAGACGGCACTCCGAAAACCGTGGCCGTTGATGTGACGGTCTTGATCTTGATCTTGGCGGCCAGTGGTTATCAGGGCATTTACAACTATTATTCTGGGAGTTTGATACCGATCAAGAAGAGTAAGAACAGAGCGTTGTCGGAGGAGGATAAGGCGTTCAATCGGGAGTTGTCTCGCCGACGGATTGTGATTGAGAACATTAATGCCAGGATCAAGGTGTTCAAAATCATGACACATCCGTATCGTAACCGGCGGTACAGTCACCTGTTGCGAACGAAACTCGTCTGTGCCATTCTCAACGCCGAAATCCCAGCGTGAGGGTTATGGAACATGTCTACTGTATAATAAACAAAAATATAAGCAATTCGAGGCTTTGGCTATACCCATTGTCTCATTCATCAATATTTACGGAGGTTTTCATGTCCAAGAAAAAATCATGTTGCTGTTCCTGTTCGGATTTGGGAACGGGCGAAGTGCAGCGACGCGGCATTTTAGGCTTGCTTTTCGGACTTGCCGGTGGTGCAGTTGCTTTTGCTGCACCAGTTTACGCGGCAGTACGTTCGGTCATCTTTCCGCTGGAAAAAGAAGGAATCGGCGGTAAGGATTATTACCTGACCACCCTCGATCAGCTTACCGAAATGCCACAAAAGTTCCCCATCGTTGACGATGTGGTCGATGCTTGGGTCACGGTGCCGCGTCAGACCATCGGCAATGTTTATGTACGAAAAACAAAAACCGAGTCGGATGAAGTCCAAGTCCTTGCGTGGCAAGCACTTTGCCCCCATGCCGGTTGCGTCTTGGGAATTAAAACTCAGGAAAACCCCAAGAAAAAGAGTGTCGAGACACTTTTTGTCTGTCCTTGCCACGTTGCCCATTTTGACTTAAACGGTAATTTGCTGGACGAAAAACCGGACAGTCCCCGAAATATGGACTCGCTTGAAACAAAGGTCGAAGACGGCAAGGTTTACGTCAAATTCCAGAGCTTCCAATTCGGTATTCCAACAAAAACCTCGGCGTGAGATTCGGGGAATTATTTTGCGGCGATAATTACGTTGTGATTGCGTGAATTCAGATTTTTGATTACAGTTTCTTTCAATGTCGGCGAAAAAAAAGAAGAAAAAAGTTTCCGAAAACCCAAACGAGCGGGTCATCAGTGAGAATCGTAAATCGCGGCACGATTACATCATTCTTGACACGCTCGAATGCGGGCTTGTGCTGGTCGGGAGCGAGGTCAAAAGCCTGCGTGACGGATCGGTTTCTCTCGCGGAGGCTTATGGTCGCATCATTGAAGGCGAAGTTTGGCTCATCGGGGCTGACATCCCTGAGTATCGTGAGGCCAACCGCTTCAACCACAAGCCGAAGCGACCCCGCAAATTGCTGATGCACAGTCGCGAGTACCGCCGTTTTGCGCTGCGGGCTTACGAAAAGGGACTGACGCTCGTGCCGCTTCGCTTGTATTTCAACAAGGACGGTCGCGCGAAAATTCTCATGGGACTCTGCAAGGGAAAACAATTACACGACAAACGCGCAGCCGCAAAAGACGCTGCCATCAAAAGCGGTCTCCGCATGGCCATGATGAAGCGCAGAGTTTAGAACAACCAGAGCCGCCGTGCACGAAGTAAGCGGAAAACAATCAGAGCCCACAGCGTAAGCAAGAGTTGACAAGGCGGTCACGACGTGACCGCCACTCGTTTAACCGGGTGTTTTAGACGCCGGCGAATGCTCATCCAAGGCTCCACGCCGGAAGCATGACCCGTTCACCACCGGCAACGGCGGACTCGTGAGCGCAAATCCCCACGCACGTCCAGTTGGCCGACCGAACGGCATTCGGCCACGGATCGCGGTTCTCATGCAGGGCGGTCAAAAATTCGTTGACCATGTGTGGATGCGAACCGCCGTGTCCGCCGCCTTGAATGAATGAAAGGTGATCCGCATCCTGAATCGACCGCGTAAAACGACGAATCGGTTCCGGCAAAAGATGGGCGTAATCCGGGACGGTGACACGCGAGGGAATGTCCGGCTCCGGTTTTTTCGCCGTGTGAAGGATGTGTTCCTCGTGTTCGACCAGCGTCCATTCAAAACTTTGCTTCGTTCCATAGACGTCGAAACTCTCGCGATATTGCCTTGCCGTGTCGTAAAGAAAACGCCAGATATGTGCGGCGACGTCGGAATCCTTGATCTTGAGGTGACACGATTCCACGGCAAAACGGTTGCCCGATTTTTCCGCAATGTCGTCGCGCACTTTGCCCGACCCGAAACAGGAAACGTACTCCGCGCGTCCGTCGAGAATCCCCAAAACCGGACTGACGACATGCGTCGCGTAATGCATGGGAATCATCCGTTCCCAATACGCCGGCCAGCCGTCCATATCCTGCGGATGCGACGCAGCCATGTATTGGATCGTTCCCAGTTCGCCTTTGCGGTAAAGTTCCCGGATAAAAAGAAACTCACGGGAATACACGACGGTTTCGGCCATCATGTATTTCAGGCCGGTTTCACGCACTAACTCGACAATTTGACGGCATTCGTCAACGGTTGTTGCCATGGGAACGGTGCACATCACGTGCTTTCCCGCTCGAAGTGCTGCCATCGACATCCAGGCATGGTCCGGGATCGGCGTATTGATATGGACGAAATCCACTTCGGGGTCTTTGAGGACATCCTCGTATTTGTTATAGCGTTTCTCAATACCAAAAGTATCCCCGATCTTTTTCAGACTCTCCTCGTTGCGTTGGCAGATGGCGTAAATCTCGCCGAGAGGATGGCTTTGATAAATCGGAATAAACTCCGCTCCAAAACCCAGTCCGATCATTGCCACTTTGTACTTTTTCTCTACATTTGTCATGTTTATTTCTCCTATGCGTTTTTGGGATAGGTTTTGTCAGGCGTGTGACATTTCAACCTCCATGCCTGCGAAACCACAAACCATGTCGGAGCAACGTGCTGCCGACATTTTTCAATGTCCGTTTTTATTGGAGCATATTTGGTTATTATAACCTAACGAAGCCTTATGTGGCAAATGGCTGGTAAACGCCTGGAACCGGAACGGAGGATTCATAAAACCCGTTGGCATCCGGTTTGATCGGCGGCTCCTGATCGAAACTTGAGTATCCTTCTGTGGGCATGATTTGGACGCCCTTGTTGACCGCATCATCCCAAAAAATCATTTGTCCGCTGTAGGCGGCTTCGCGGCCGAACACAGCCGTCATGGAAGACATCGCACCATAGTAACCATTGTTGAAAGGAGTGTTTTCGCGGACCGCTTTGACATGGCAATCATGTTCCCATTGAAAAGGTCCTTTGGGAAGCTTTTCACGGTTTTGCCAGATAACATTTCTGTCCGGTCCCAAAAGCCGGCCGGGTGTGCCATACCCCTTCGTTCCGACAATATATTCGTTGACAAAATACCACACATTATTTATCTGGCGAGATTGTGCGAACATTTTCGATTCGTCTGCAAAGGTGAATTCGACGAAGAAATGATCCCACACATGACCGTAGCGATTGAAACTATCTTTGTTTTTCTCATACCATGCATCCCAGGCTTTGCGGTCTTCATAGAACGACGGAGCTTCTTTCATCAGGTCTTCGGGGCCGGCTCGGAAAGTCCTGCCTCCCATGGCGTTGGCAATGGTCGGATGTACCATCGGATCGCCTTTTCCGTGAAACCAAAGTCCGATATCGATGTTGTGAATGTTTTGTTCACTGATATTGTCTCCGCTGAAACGAGTAAAATGTAACCAGTTTCGCATCTGATATTGCAGTTCGCTTTCACCCGGCTCTCTCCTGCGAAACCAATAACTGTCCCGATTCCAATAAACATGACTGAAGGAAGGCTCACCGATCCTGCCTTCTTGAACCTGCTCCATCCAATGGATGTAGTTGGGATCATAGTGTCGCTGTAACCCGACACAAACTTTCAAGTTTTTCTCGTCGGCCAATTTGTTTGTTTTCATGAGGAGACGAAATCCTGCTGCGTCGGAACAACAGGGCTTTTCCAAAAAGCAATGCAGCCCCCGCTCCACAGCGACACTATAATGAATGGGACGAAATCCCGGAGGTGAGGCATCGACAATCTGGTCGCCGGGCCGGAGACATTCCATCGCCTTGAGGTAAGCGAGTGGACCAAAGAATACACGTTCGTCCGGCAGATCGACGTTGTTTTTCATTTGTTCTTCGTTGCGGAGAGCGTTGGCAAGCCCGACGGCACGATCTTCGAAAGCATCGGCGACTGCAACAAGTTTCACGTTGTCGCCGACTTGGAGTCGATCACGAATTGCTCCCCCCCCACGGCCTCCGCAACCGATCAAAACAACTCGCATTTCGTCGTTTCCCGCTGCATGTGCCGAGCGGCTTATCCCCAACGAGGTCGCCAGGGCGGCTCCTGTGACAAGTACGCCGGTGGTTTTCAAAAAATCACGTCGTAACAACTTTTGATTCATTTTCATTGTGCAATGTCTCCGGAATTAAAAAAACAATATACTCAAACTGTAAGCAGAAGGATTTTTCTCATTCTAACGGTTACAGTGTTTATTATTGGAATGATAATACACTGATGAAATTGGGGTGTATGCAACAAACAGGCAAAACTCTCGTGCTTGCTTACCTTGTGTAAAGCGTGTAAATACACAAAACGTTGACATTTGGGCGATCCTATTTGCACCTTTTCATCTTCAAACACATAATCCGTTATAA
>Ga0082212_10006074_pt1 | contig 16309 bp, 11 predicted proteins | sample TergutNt197P3_FD_71548 | JGI IMG/M metagenome (GOLD analysis project Ga0082212, IMG submission 71548) | Neocapritermes taracua P3 segment gut microbial communities from Petit-Saut dam, French Guiana - Nt197 P3 | ecosystem: Host-associated > Arthropoda: Insects > Digestive system > Gut ... | reverse complement strand
GGGGAAACTGAAGCCGGATTTCCGGACGATATCTGATTTCCGGAAAGAAAACGCAAAAAGCCTGAAGCTGGTGTTCAAGGAATTTGTAAAGCTATGCGATAGGCTGAAGCTGTTCAATAAGGAGCTATTGGCGGTGGATGGGACAAAAATCCGGGCGCAGAACAGCGATGACAAGTGCTTTAATGTAGAGATACTTAATAAGAAACTGGCAAATATAGACGAGCATATAGCGGAATACCTGCGCGCAATGGATAAGACAGACAAAGATGAAAAAGAAGAAACCATGACACCGGAGCAAGTCAGGGCGGCGCTGGAAGACTTGGCAAAACGGAAAGAGAAATATGAAGGATATCTGGCGGAGCTTGAAGAAACCGGCGCGACCCAAAAATTGTTGACAGACCCGGAAGCGCACAGGATGCATAGCACCAACAGCGGTTTCCACTGCTGTTACAATGTGCAGACAGCGGTAGACGCCGGAAGCCACCTGATAGCGGAGTATGAAGTGACAGACCACAACACCGATCAGGGGTTGTTGAATCAAGTTTGCACACAGGCCAAGGAGACCCTTGGAGTAGCGGTCATCGAAGCGGTGGCGGACAAAGGGTATGACAGCCGGGAGGACATATTAAACTGCCTGATGAACGGAACAGTTCCGAATGTCGGACTGAAATACGACAAGGACGAGAGGATCTACAATATTGAGTACGAGGAATCGGAGAATATAGAGGCGTTAAAATGCTCTACCAAGTCGGAAGACATAGAAAAATGCCTACACGCCGGAGTATTGCCGGAGTGTTATGAGAACACGGCGGTAAGCGTTGAGGTGCAGGAGTTATCAACGATAAGCTGTTTTACAAGAAATGACGATGGAACGGTGATCTGCCCGATGGGAGAAGTATTGGGTAAACTAAAAGTAAAAGGGAAGAACACGATCTACGGAAGTAAAGAAGCTTGCCGTCAATGTAATAACCGCTGCACAAGCTCAAGCGGCTTCAAAACAGTAAGTTTCGGACCGAACACAGACTGCATTCCCGTAAAAATGTATGGCGAAACTGGACAGTTGCAGCCGATTCCCGATAATGCGAGAATAAGCCCGTACAACCATACTCTTGATCGAAGTGATTATGCAGCAAAGAAAAAAGTAGTCATCCGAATACGGGCTGACAAGGGCAAACTGCAAGAACGAATGTGCCTTTCGGAACACCCGTTCGGAACGGTCAAGTGGTATCACGGGGCGCATTACTTCTTGTGCCGTGGGAAAGAAAAGGTCAGCGGAGAGATGGGGCTGTCCTTCCTGGCATATAACATAAGGCGGGCGATAACGCTCGTCGGTGTTCCCAAGCTCATAGAGGCGGCAAGAGAGGAAATGATTAAGGGTATTTCTTTGTCGTTTTTGATAATCAAGGTACGAAAACCCGAACTGTCCCAAATAAAGGGTTTTTTCTAATCAAGCGGGTATAAAAAGTGCCGAAAACCGTTGCGCCGCAACGGTTTTCGGACAAATTGTGGCGGAGGGTAAGAGATTCGAACTCTTGTTGGATTGCTCCAAAACGGTTTTCAAGACCGCCCCCTTACGACCACTTGGGTAACCCTCCGTATTTGAATCCAAGCCATTATAAACTATTTCTGACCAAAATACAATCGCCAAAGCGAATAGCGTAAATTGAACAGATATTAGTGCTGGGTTTGACCCCTAAGCAAATCCAACGCTTTTCGGGCAGTTTCCCAGGCTATTTCGTGCATCTCATCCCGGCGCTCGCTGAACTCATGTTTTGAATCGGGCGTCATAGCGTCCAGCTCCTGAAGCAGTGCCCTCGACGCAATCAAGTCCCTGCTGTTATAAGGAATGCAGAACCTGCCCAGTCCTGCCTGCTCCATAAACCCGTCAACTTTTGGGTCGTAGGAAAGACCCATCATAGGCGTTTCCATTGCCATGGCACAGATTAGACCGTGAAGACGCATAGACAAGACCTTGTCGGCGCGAGACGCTAGCGTGAGAAACTGCCTCGCCGTCAAACACTTCTCAACGCAGTACGCATCTGTTGACATGAGTTTTTTAAGTTTTTCACACGCTTCCAAGTCCTGTGGGAAATGGGCGGGGACAAGAAGTACATCCCAACCAGCCAGCGTCTGCGTATCCAGCAGTTCAGCAATTGGCGCGATATGCTCGTCGTAGCTCCAGTTGCGAACTGCGACAAAAAGTAGCGGTTTCAGAGCTACGCCCATTCCGTCCGGAATACCTATTTCATGCATCAGCCCTTTTATTTCGTCAATATCGATATCCTCGCGGCAAAAAGCCAAAACAGGATCGGAGACGACATAGACGTCCTTCTTTACGCCTAATTCTTTCAGGAAAGCCGCGGACTGATTATCCCTTACAGTGAGAATAGCGCAACGGTTAAAAACTCTACGCACCTTTTTCCGGTTTTTGGCATTGGACAAAGGCCCGATTCCCTGGCTATAGATCATGACCTTTTTCCTGAAAAAACGCGCTGCGCGAATAATCGCTAAATAATAACCCGCGCTTTTTGTGCTAGTCACATCTTGGATAAGCGAACCGCCTCCGCTTATCAGCAACATGCAAGTCATCAACTGGAAAGCCATAAGCACCGGATTCCAGCGGTTCACTGCTTCAACACCATACGCCTGACGTGTTTTTCCGGGATTGTTGGAAAAAACCACGATTCTCACATTGGGATTTATTTCCCTAAAACAATGGACCATTGCCAGGAGAACAGCTTCATCACCGCAATTATCGAAACCGTAATACCCGCTTACTACGACTTTGGGTTCTTTGTTCGCGCGCCTCTCATTTCTCACTGCTCACCGCTCACCCCTCGCACAAGGTATTTCTCGTAAGCCTTGCGTATCTTGCGGATGATCAACTCAAGAATAACAATGGCAATTATGCCGATAAGCGTTCCCATCCAAAGTCCGTGTGCGCTGCGCTGCAATGAAATCATGAGCGGCGTGTGAATATGGGTGTATGTATTGATTATCGATATTTGCCCGATTACTCCTACGATCAGCACAGGTATCATTGTATATCGATAACCGAAATACAAAAGGATGAGCATTAGAGGGTGGCCTATCAGGAATTCTTTCGTTCTTGGCCTCACGCCGAGAAAGTTGTCCAGCAACTGTCGAAACCTTAACTCCAGACCGGTGACCATATCGGGGTTGTCGCTGCCTGTCCGTATAACGTAAAACACCAGCCCGGCCAGAATAACCAGCCCGATAGCCAGTTGCCAGACCTTAATCGTGCTTTTGGCAATTTTGGACACTACTCCCAACCAATCCCTGTCGCGCAGCAAAAGGACGCATGGCACAAGAATCAGGGGAATCACATGCGCCACTTTGACGCCCACAAAACTGTTCATCTTTAGCATATAGGCAGGGTCGGCAAGCAGAGCGGATGTGACCATAGCGCCTAAAAAACTCATCACTGTAACGATGAAAAATGATACAACCGCGTGGAGCAGATTGTTCTTGCGCGCAGCTAGGGCGCGGGTCCGAAGATCGCGCAATATGACCAGCAGGACGCCGAGGCACGAAAATACGATTGCGCTTGCCAGCGAAAGCAGCTTTCTCGATGTTGTCGGGGCCAAATACAGCAAGCCTATCCAAACGAAACAGCCGAACACTACCAGCAGCCCGTATGGCAAATACCATTTTCTGTCTACAAACGGGGCAAACGCCAATGCCAGCAACCATCCCCCCGCTGCGATAACCCCTGCCCCAAGCAGGAATAAGGGCAGTTTGCCAACTCCAAAATTCTGTATCGGTTCAGGGCTTCCGATATTGAGCCCGGTGGCAGCCAAACCCTCGCGGACGTCGGTAATCAAATCCATGTTGCTGAGCATCGAAGCCGCCGGGTTTTCCAACCCATAGAAGCGCAGGAAAATATAACGAATATTACGTTCAGAGACTGCAAGGCTGTAGCGATCCATAGCGTCCTGGAAATTTGTATAGTTCCGTATCTCATTTTCCGCAATGGCGTGCGCTCTCAGCAGATTGTTGTCCAGCCTGCCCATCAAGCCGGGCATACCGATCTGGTCGTAAAACTCAAATGAAACCAAGGGCTTCCCAAGCTTCTTAACCTCATTCGCAAGTAGTTCCTGGACGTCCGGGTCTGTGCCTCCGCCTGGGACGGACGTGTCGTTGAAACCTATACCCACGAGGTTCGGGATTTTTGCCGCCCAACGAAAAGTTTCCGCCAGGCTTTCCGCCGTGGTCGGCTGCCAGCTTCTCAGGCGGGGAATGATCTCAAAACCGGCCGCCGCCGCTTCTTCCAGTTGGGCAAGGGGAAAACCCAAACCCAGGTTTGCCCTTTCGGAAGAATGGAGTTGCGCGGCGATGCACATATAGTCTTCCAAAATAAATGACTCGGGATATCGCTTCTTAGCAACCATCAGGGAATAAATCTGCTCATTGACCAGCGGGTCTTTTGTCAGGATATAGGTTTTGCTGGGAACGATAGTATAACCTGCAATTTCGTCCCCCGCGGAGCTGCCATATTTTGCTTCAAGTTGAAATTTCAATTGTCCGCCGGAAATCACTGTTACATCCCCGGCAATTTCCCAATCCGACAGGATGCGCTCCCTTATTGCAAGTCCGGTGGCGCCCGCTAAGCTGGCTTTCCGCAGCATGTCAGAAAAATCAATTCCATAACTGCCGTCGGCAAGACGCTTCAGCTCGTCGTAGTCTATTACAAGTCCAACAGTGTCGTCTCTGGCTTCAACCGGCGCCCTGACCCCATAGTTGACCCACAGTGCGCAAGCAAACGCCGCCAATAAAGCAACTCCTGCCAACAGTTTTAACCAAGACTGTTTTATTGTATCTGAAAAAAGCTTCATTCAACGCCCTCCGTATTCGTCGCTCTGGACAAAAGCATCGTGCTGCGAGTCAGTCCTGAAGAAATTATGCGTACCCGATCTGTTAAGCGCGTAATAGTATTCGTCGGTCGAATCGGGATAGAGCGCCGCGCGAATCGATTCTATCCCAGGGTTGGCTATCGGTCCGGGAGGAAGACCCTCATGCACATAAGAGTTGTATGGGCTGTCGATATCGAGCGAAAAGGTACGCCCTGTCCCAGCTATCGCATAATGTATCGTAGCGTCGATCTGGAGGTGTGGGAAGTCGTTGCTGTCAAGGCGATTGTAGATAACAGCAGCAATTCGCGGACGCTCCTCATCAGAGCCGGCTTCCCGCTCAATCATCGACGCAACTATAATTATGTCTCGCACAGAATATTCCATGTATTCGGCGCGCTCAGTATATTGCTCTGTGAATCTTTTGTCAAATTCGCGCAAGAACTTTGTGATAGCCTGCACGGGCGTCGAATCAAGATAGAAATTATACGTTTCCGGGAACATGAATCCCTCGAGCCTGAGTTCATTACCCAGAGGTACGTCGTCAAGAAAGCTGAATTTGAAGTCATGGCTCTTGGCGGTTTTCCATAAATCATCCTCTGACTGGCAGACGCCGTAATCCACTAGCAGGGCGAATATTTGGGCTAATGTGTATCCTTCCGGTATTGTCACAGTCGTCTCGACGCGTTCCCCTGCGCGAGCTGTCATGCCCTGCACAAGCGCCCGGTAATCGAAACTCATGTTCAGAACATATGTTCCCGCAGTGATTTTGTCTTCTGCGTTTGAATAACCGGCATACAGGTTAAAAAGGAATTTGTATCTGATAAGCCCTGCGTCATACAGCCTTTCTGTTATATCGTCAATCTCAAAACCCTGTGGGACCGTTATATTCACCTGCTCGTCTTCCGCGCCAAACCCAAGCACGTCAACGGTACACATCCAGACTAGGGACGCCAAAACAAGGCTGACGCATATAACAAAAGCAGCGTAGAGTATCCCGCCGACGCAACCGGTACGTCTCTCGCGGCGCAGACGGATAGGCCGCACCTCAGGAACGTCCTTGTAAGTGCCGTCAAAATCAAACTTAACTTTAAACTTGGCCGAGCCTGTATCGAGGTTCGGCTCCGTGTGCTCTGTCAGCGCGCCGTCGGGTGAAATATCCTGATTATGTACCTGCTCTGCATCTGCATCCGCGCTGTTGACGCTTTTGGCAGAAGGTAATGCCTGCCGCCGGGGTGATGGTTCTGTGTTGCGGCGTGCATTCGCTGCTCCGGTCTCAGGCCTTTTTTGCAAATCTGGGGCGCCCCCCCGGCTTGTCCCGGTTTTTTGCGCCGCAGCTGAAGCGCTTTGTTGACCAGCTCCGGCTTTCTGCGCCGCAGTTGGGGCGCTCGATTTGACCGTACCCGGCGTTTTTGACGCAGTGGGGGTGACCATACGGCTTGTCCCGGTCTTATGCACAGTAGCCGGGGCGCCCGGCCTGCCCGCTCCGGGCTTTTTAGCCACATCGGGAGCGCCCGACTGTTTTGATTTTGTTTCTTGCGCCGTATCGGGAGCAGCCTTTTCGCTTGTTCCCGATTCTTTTATTTCATCTGCCCCATTGGGATCTAAAGGCAAAAAACTCACTCCCTTTTTGGAATTCCGCTTTGGATGCCGCATTCAGTTAATACGCACTCAACAGCTATGTCGTGCGGTTCCCTGGGTAACACTTCTTTCATCAGCCGCTCCCTCGCCAGCCCGACCGTAAATGAGGTGATATCCCGCAAATACCTGTCGTAATACCCTCCGCCATAACCGAGCCGATAACCCGACTTGTCATATGCCAGCGCCGGTACAAACACCAGTTCCAGATCCGACGGGGATATTGCCGGAGCAGTTTCCGGCGGGGCGGGAATACCGAGAATAGCCGGGCGGAGTTCGTCCAGGCTGCGCACTGACCTCGCGTGCATTATCCCACCGCGATGGCAAAAAGGGAACGCAACCGTTTTACCCATTGATAACGCTGCTTTTGCGATTGCCCTCGTGTCCGGTTCCCTTTTTACGCTACAGTACATCATTATACACCGCGCGGCGTTGAATTCTTTTAGCGAAGTAACCCGTAACAAAAGCCCGTTGTCGGAAGATGTGATATAACCGTCCGGCAGCGCGGCTATTTCTTCGCTGGTTATTTTGCGTAATTCGTCTTTACTATAGTTCATAGCGTTTGATTATTTCATATATTTCCTGATGCAATTCATCTTCATTTCGCTCATGGTCTTCATGGAAACAGCTTATTCGGCGCCAGTCATACAGAGATGCTGCTTGTTTGCTGCATTGGGCGCACCTATCGAGATATGATATGTCATTTTCATGTATGTCGCCGGTCGAGTCTGTAGTGGCTTGGCGTTTCTGAAGACGCTGCGCCGCTTGTCTCGCTTCGATGTCCATGTATATCACCATATCGGGGGCAGGCAAACCCATGAGTCCGAATTCGTATTCATATAACCAACTAAAATAAAACTCGCGCTGCTCGGCAGGTAGTTTTGCGCCTTGGTGTATCGCGTTGCTTGTCGTGTACCTGTCGGTCAGGACAAGCCCGCCGCCCTCATAGTATCCCCGCCAGTCCTGTACAAATGACGCGTACCTGTCGACCGCGTAAAACGATGATGCGGCGTAAGCATTCACATCGTCAGGGGCGTCGCCGAACATGCCTTCGAGGTACATCTTGACCAAAGATGAGGAGGGGTTGTCGTATCGCGGAAACCTCAAGCGCATGAAATCCCGCCCATCGGAAGAAAGCCGGTTGCACAGCAATTCAAACTGCGTTGATTTCCCGCTCCCGTCAATACCCTCAAAAACAATAAGCTTTCCCATGTCTCCCCCGTATCCTACTCCAAACAACAGCGAGGACAAACAGCGGCAACCTCAAACTCCTCTTTATACGGCGAGGTTCGCAGAGAAGCCTGTAGAACCACTCCAGCCCGGTTCTGCGGAAAAAAACCGGAGCCCGCTTCGCATTACCGGCAAACACGTCCAAGGCGCCGCCAAGACCGGCGCTAAGCGCAACATCCAACCGTTCCGAATTCTCTGCCATCCACTGTTCCTGCTTTGGCGCACCCAGGCATACAAGCAGCAAATCCGGTCTTGATGCGTTTATCTGTCCGATAATCGGTTCATTTTCAGTGAAATATCCGTCCAATGCGCCGGCTATCCTCAATCCGGGATATTTTTCGGCAAGATTTTGGCCCGCTAACGAAGCGACTCCCGGCTTTGCGCCTAACAGGAAAACGCTTTTGCCGGATTCAGCCAGTTTTTCAAACAAAGCTGATGCAAAATCAATGCCGGGAACCCTGCCGCCTCTGAGCGGAGTGCCAAGTATTCTGGCGCCAATGACTACCCCAATCCCATCAGGAAGAACCAGCCATGCCCTGTTGATAGCTGTTGCCAGGGGCTCGTTTCTGTGCGCCATCCATACGATTTCAGGGTTAGGGGTAGCAACATAGCGATTTTGTCCGTCAGCGAGCTCTATTATTTCGCAAGCGCGCAAAACTGCCTGCTCCACAGTAACATCGTCAAAACCCACGCCCAACACATCTATACGCATGCTTCTTCCACAATCCTGATAACTAACTCATCTTGACTTTTCTTGCCTCGGTCATTCCTGACTCCACACTTCACGCTCCACACTCCAAACTGCGCATAGCGCTAAGTGCTTTCCATGGTCTGCATCACTGGTTTTTCCTCAGTCAAGCCGTCTTGCTGCATCAAGTTTTCCAGTACGTTTATATCCGCCGCAATGTCAATAACGTCGGAACTGAAAAGCTGGTCAAGCTGCTGCTCATAACCCGTTGCAAGCGTATCGAGGATGCGGCTGATATTCTCCTTCGCGGAGGTGATGTTTTCACCCTTGATACCCTGCTTTTCGAGCAAGGCGTATGAATGCAGCAGCTTCAGCGTCGTCGGCAGATAATAATTCATAAATCGCCGGATTTGCGGCAGTTTGGCCGGGTTGTCCTCTACGATGCGGAATATTTTTGCCGTAAGCATTTCGATTCGGTCGATCTTATCAGAAATCGCAATATCGACGATGGTATCGTTCAGCGCCCTCAGCTCAAGAATTATAGACATATATTGGTTTTCAGGGCTTTCCGTAACAGGCGGCGGTTGTTCCTCTACGGAGTATTTAGCGCGGCGCGCCTGTGTTGCAGCGTCAGCCACGAGGACAAGGCTGTCAAGTTCGCTGTCTATATACGCGTCGGGACCGAAATAGCCGTCGTTTATCATAGATTGGATATCGCGGGTGACAACCCTGGCAGACCGCCCATCGATCCGCACTATATCGGATATTGGCACAATGCCGCGCCCGGCGACGGCGTTATAGTATTTCTTATAGCGGCCGAAACGACGGACGCCGATATTGCGTGAAAAAAACGAAATGAACCCTCCAATGAAGCAAAATACGCCCATCCATAAGTCAAACCAGCTGTTAAGGTCTCTGACCCAGATATCCTGCGCCGCCCTTGCGATATTATTCGCGCCGATGATAAACAGCGCTATAGCGATAAGAAGCAGGATCGTTGAGACGAATTTACCTGATTTCTTCTCAAGACGCTTCTGGTTTTTATTCTTTTTGTATTCCTTGTATTCCTTTTTCTGTGGCTGTGAAAAATCACGCGTGATATCAGTGTATATCTCCGAAATTGCCTGTTTCGCCTGACCTGTGTATTGGGATGCGGCCTGGCGCGCGGCGATTTCAAATTCGTGCGCCGCCTTGCGCGCGGCGTCCCCAATGTCTTTTGCGGCGTCCCCAATGTCTTTTGCGGCGTCCCCAATGTCTTTTGCGGCGTTTCCGGGTTGTGTGTAAGACTTATGCTGATTGTAGTTAGACCGTTGATCCGGGGTGTAAGCGTGTGTATAAGCCTGCCGCGCGGCATTGTTTTCATACCATTGCCCGGAGGCGGAAGCGCGCGTTGAAGCCTGGCTCGCTGCCTGGGAAGCTTGAGCGTTTGCCCGCCTTGCCGCATTGCCGGCAGGCTTCGCATAACCCCGCAGCTTGACGATCAGCATGGGCAAGCCGACTGGCCAAAACGCGAACATCAGTATAAATATGACGACCCACGATATAATCTCGCCGGTTGCGTCATTATCTGGTTTATTGTTCCTGTTTTTTTGATCCATTTGATTTACCATCCGCTGCGCTCAATTGAACAACTAAAACCCAATACACAGTATATCAGAAGCGTAGGGGATTGTGAAGTGCTAAGTTGATTTGCCCGCTATTGACACGACTGAAAGACATGCTATAATTTTATCATCTCTTAAGGAAGTGATATAAAGATGGAAAAAACAAAAACCGGACCCAGGATGAGCCTGATAGTAAAAACAGCATTGCCGACAGCTATCATTATGGTGGCGGTCATCGTAATCTTGGCAGTAGTGTCGGATGTGTATTTGAACAACGCCTATGATGAAGTCATTGAATATGCGGAATTTGAGTTTGACGCCAACATAAAAACAGCGGTCGAAACTCTGATCAGCGCCCTGCAAGTAAACCATCAACTGTATCTCGATGGGTTGATCTCGATGAATACAGCGCAGGAAATAGCAAAAAATATTGTCCGGGACGCCAGATACAGCAGTGCGCCCGATAAAAAGGACGACGGTTATTTTTGGGCGGATATGAGCGACGGGTTCTGCATAGTGCACTACAACCCGGCTAACGAAGGCGCTATGAGGTGGGATGCAAAGGACCAGGAAGGCAACCTGTTTATTCAGACTTTCATCAGAAATGGCGATAAAGGCGGAGATTATTCAGAGTTTTATTTCGGAAAACCGGGCGATGAAAGCGGCTCGCACAAAAAGCGTGGATACACGGAGAAATTCGAGCCGTACGGCTGGTATATCAGCACCGGCAACTATTATGAAGACATGGACGTCACCACCGGGCAAGTCGAGGCGCAGAAAGTTCGCGCGCTTATCGTATTGCTTAGCACAAGCATTGTGGTCGCCATTGTCGGGATATTGCTGCTGCTAAAGAGCCTAAATAGTATTGTTAAACCGATTCAAACTGTGTCCGACCAAATACGCCGCCTGTCATTGGGGGATACAATAGATCACTCAACGGCGATGAAAGAGCGGCGCGACGAGATTGGGGATTTGCTTCAGAGTATCGCCAAACTCTCAGAGGCAACGAACGTCCAGGCCGGCGTCATGCAAAAAATCGCCGAAGGCGATTACTCTGTGGCTGTGGACGTGCGTTCTGAAAATGATGTAATGAACAAAGCTATCAACGAGATGCTCAACAGCACAAACGGCGTTTTGGGGCAGATCCATAATTCTGTCGCACAGGTTGACCACGGAGCGAGACAAATCGCCGACGGCGCGCAGGCACTGGCGCAGGGTGCTACAGAACAAGCGTCTTCTGTCAGGGAATTGTCGAGCTCGGTAGCCGAAATCGCCGCAAAAACCAGATCCAACGAGGAAATGGCTGAAAAAGCCGCAAAGCTTGCAGGCACGATAAAGGACAATGCGGAAAAAGGCAGCCGCCAGATGGATGATATGATATCGGCGGTAAACGAGATAAACGAAGCCAGCGGCTCAATAAGCAAGGTAATAAAGGTCATCGACGATATCGCTTTCCAGACAAATATCCTGGCGCTCAACGCAGCGGTCGAAGCGGCGCGAGCCGGGCAGCACGGCAAAGGTTTCGCAGTGGTCGCTGAAGAAGTGCGAAACCTTGCGGCAAAAAGCGCGGGGGCTGCGAAAGACACAGGCGCCATGATCGAAAACTCAATAGAAAAGGCGAATCTTGGCGTTCGCATCGCGGGAGAAACTGCCGAAAGCCTCGCGGAAATAGTATCCGGTATTAACGAAAGCAACAATATAGTAGTCGAGATAGCAAAATCCTCGGAAGAACAGACGCTTGGCATCAAGCACATAAATACAGGCATCGATCAGGTGGCGCAAGTCGTGCAGCAAAACAGCGCGACCGCGGAGGAAAGCGCAGCCGCTACAGAGGAAATGAGTTCTCAATCTGCGTTCCTCCAGCAACTTATAGCGCAGTTCAGATTAAGGAACGGCGACGAAGCGCAAAACCGGCTGTCCGCACGTAACCGCCTGACACTGCCGGAAAGCACCGATTTTTAATGCATCAAGGCACATGAGGCTGTCGCAAAACGCGGGACGCCCAGTGTGCGCCCCCTACATTCAGCGGTATTAATAATAACATATACCGTGTTTCGTAGGGGACGCACACCCGGGCGTCCCGCTATCACGTTTAGTGACAGTCCCTTGCAAAAATTACCTGTGTCAAGGAATATCCTTGACTAACTTGCATCGTCCATCAACCATGGTATTTCTACCCTGCCATCGTTATAGTATCCTCTCAACCCAAAAAACAGCAACAAAAACAAAATCACAGCCGCAAGCGCGACTGATACCACAGTCCTGGCCACTAACCGGAACAAACGGTGGTTGTTATAGGTTTTCGGCACATATCTCTTACCCATTATTTTTCAGAACTCCGCCTTGCGTCAAGTTCATCCAGCATTGCGACGCGACGCCTGTGCCTGTCGTCGTCGTCAAAACCCGTATTCAAAAACAACTCGACGATTCTGAGCGCGAGACTCGCCCCCGTGACGCGGGCGCCGAGCGTTAGCACGTTGGCGTCATTGTGCCGCCGTGTCATCTCCGCCGTAAAGCAGTCGGAACAGAGCGCCGCGCGTATGCCGAAAATCTTGTTTGCAGCGATCGACATACCGACGCCGGTACCGCATATGAAAATACCTCTCTCACACTCGCCGTCAGAAACCGCGCGCGCCGCTCTGACAGTGATCTCAGGATAATCGCAACTTTCTTCCGAATACGTTCCGAAATCTTTGTATGCCAATCCGCATCCGTCCAAATACTGCTTAACCTCGCCCATAAGCCCAAAACCGCCATGATCGCAAGCCAAAGCAATCAAAAAAACACCCCCACGTCTCCCGTTAATTATGCATTATGAATTGCCTAAAGCGGCCACGAACCAGGCATCCATCGCAACAAAATCCTGAAATACCACTGCGGCACATAAACCCCGGAAAGGGCGGGATAGAACATGGCAAAAATCGCGCCTGCCAATACCGTATAGCCGTATACAGCCTGCTTGTGGAAACCGCGCCCGCTCTCAAGTATAGTATCAAATACATGCGCCAGCGCCAACACAAGGAAAACAGTACTCGGGAAATAGTGATATATGAACAGCACTCGGGTGATAACAAGCCACGGCACAAGCTGAGAAAGATAACCAATAAGGATAAACAACGCTTTTCCATCGTTGCGCCGCACTACACGCACTACCATTGCAACAGTCGCGACGAAGCCCCCCCACCAAACTACAGGGTTTCCAAAAGCCGCGAAAGACGACTTTAAATCCCCCTTTGTGTGTATAACATAAAGGATGGGCCGCACATCAAGTATCCACTGCCAGGGCGCCGACGAATAAGGGTGCCCCTCGGTAAGCTTGCTGTGGTACGACAGCATTGAAACCTGGTTGTTCCAAATAATCTTATAAAACTCGGGATTCCAAAGCATCCCGTCTGCGATAGTCATGTTCCGGGCAATACCATACGGGATATAACTCAGGCAATAAATAACAGCCGGGACAACACCAAAGAACAGCACCGAAAACAGCAGGGTTTTCGCAAGATAACCTCCGAAACCGGGATAATCATTTTCCTTATAGTGCTTCGCAAGCATAATAAGCCTGAGGACATAAATCAGCGCCAGCCCGATACCCGCATAGGCGACGATCCATTTTGATGCGCAGCCAACCCCAAAAAAGAGCCCCGACAACGCGAGCGGCGCAACACTTTTCCGAAAATCCGCGTCGGCCTTGGTCGTAACATAGCGGTACATAAAGAAAAATGCAAGCAAAATAAAGAATACACCATAAGTATCGATAGTCGCTATGCGCGTTTGCACAAAGCGCATGAATTCGAAACCGAAAAGCAACGTCCCGCATGTGGCGACAGGCGTCTTGCCGAAAAGGTTCTTTATGAAAATATACATAACTATAAGCATTAGTACGCCGAATACAGCGCCTATGAAACGCCAGCCAAACGGATTCATTCCGAGCGCATAAATTGAGCCGGCTATGATTTCTTTGCCCAGAGGGGGATGCGTTACCTCATAAGGGTAAATCCCGCGAAGATGCTCGAATGCTGTCCTGCCGTGATAAATCTCATCAAAATACATTCCGTTCATATGCGTAGGAGTATCAGGGACAAGATGCTGCTCATCAAAAAGCTCCGGCGCGTCAGGGCAAAAAATGCGCGACTGTGGAATCAGCGCGCCATATGCGTCAAAAATCGCCAACTCGCCTAATTCAAGCGGCGCCTGCGAAGCCGTAATACGGATAAACCTTACCTCAGCGTTATCACTGTTCAAAGTTGCATACTGCCATCTGAACAGGTGCGAATGCGGTTGGTTCATAGCATAATCCGGAATCTCCGCCGCGCTATCCGCCTGCTCGACCCAACGTATGCGGTCAGACGAGAATTCGAGTTTGTAATTACCGGTCCATAACCCTGTATAATACAATATCGAGCCTATTTCTACCGGCATATCCAGCTCCGCTTCTATTTCCATACGCTCGCTGGTAAACTGGAAAAAGCTCTGCGGCGCGACACTGTCGCCAAGCTGAAAAAGCGCCAGGAAAGAAAATACAGCCGTTATTACAGCAAGCGGCGCGATATCCCTTTTCTCCATAGGGTGGCGGACAGAAATAAAAGACAGCCGTTTCATGTTGGCAATCATAGGGATCCAATCCGTAGTCCCCGATAATGGCTGCGAGCACCGCATATAGTAAAGGAAGAAAAGCGCGAGTAAAAAAACGGTCACGCTTGGGAAAACTATGGTTATTGTGAGATTATTCAGTATCGTTCCAAGGAAATCCAGTGCGCCCATCTCCTCTCGTAGTCGTGATTGCTTGCATAATGATAACAGTTTTAACAATGAATGTCTACCATGAAAACGACGGCTTGACACAAGGGGTATAATACAATAGAAAAAACAATATCAGGGGGGCGCCCGGCATGGCAAAAGATAAAAAAGTAGAGCAAATCACAGATATGGACGCAGACTTCGGTCAATGGTTCACCGACGTCGTGATAAAAGCAGGACTTGTCGACTACTCCGGCGTTAAAGGCTTTTTTATTATGCGCCCGTATGCGTTCGCGCTCTGGGAAAACATCCAGGCCGTCCTTGACGGCAGATTCAAGGAACTGGGGCACGAGAACGTATCTATGCCGCTCCTCATACCGGAAAGCCTGCTACAAAAGGAAAAAGACCATGTCGAAGGCTTCGCGCCAGAAGTTGCATGGGTCACGCACGGAGGCTCAGAAGAACTTGCCGAACGGTTATGCATACGCCCAACCTCGGAAACCCTCTTTTGCGACCATTGGAGCCATATCGTCCGCTCGTGGCGCGACCTGCCTATGCTTTACAACCAATGGTGCAGCGTCCTGCGCTGGGAAAAATCGACGAGGCCTTTCCTGCGCGGCAGGGAATTCCTCTGGCAGGAAGGCCACACTTTGCACGAAACAAGCGAAGAAGCCGAACGCGAGACGCAGCAGATGCTGGACGTGTATGCGGAACTATGCGAGGAGCACCTCGCCATGCCGGTCATAAAGGGCAAAAAGACAGATAAGGAAAAGTTTGCCGGCGCTGTGGCGACATACACAGTCGAGTGCATGATGCATGATAATAAAGCGCTCCAGAGCGGAACGTCGCATTACTTCGGCGACGGCTTTGCCCGGGCGTTTGAAATAAAGTTTTCCGACAGGGAAAACAAGCTGAGCTATCCGCACCAAACATCATGGGGGCTTTCAACGCGCATTATCGGGGGAATCATCATGACGCATGGCGACAATAGCGGCCTTTGCCTGCCGCCGCGTATCGCGCCGGTGCAAGCCGTCGTGATACCCGTAGCATCGCAAAAGCCGGGAGTGCTTGAAAAAGCCGCCGAATTGGTATCGCGCCTCGCCGGCGCGGGCATACGTGTGAAGAGCGACACATCTGACCAAAGCCCCGGCTGGAAATTCGCCGAACACGAGATGAAGGGCATACCGCTGCGAATCGAGATAGGGCCCAAAGACATCGAAAAGGGGCAATGCATAGCCGCGCGGCGCGACAACGGCGAAAAGCTCCAGATCCCGCTCGCGGAGCTTGAGAAAATGGTTGGCGGGCTGCTGGAGGATATTCAAAAAAGCTTATACGCCAGGGCAGAGGAAAACTTAAAACAAAACACGCGCGTTGCTAGGACGCTTGACGAGGTGGCGGCGATCATTAATGAGCATGGCGGTTTTGTCAAGACCATGTGGTGTCTCAGCCTTGAATGCGAAGAAAAGATGAAAGAGGTCGCGGGCGTGACCTCCCGGTGCATTCCGTTTGAACAGGAGCGCATTGGGGAAATCTGCCCTGTC
>Ga0082212_10006073_pt1 | contig 16310 bp, 19 predicted proteins | sample TergutNt197P3_FD_71548 | JGI IMG/M metagenome (GOLD analysis project Ga0082212, IMG submission 71548) | Neocapritermes taracua P3 segment gut microbial communities from Petit-Saut dam, French Guiana - Nt197 P3 | ecosystem: Host-associated > Arthropoda: Insects > Digestive system > Gut ... | reverse complement strand
CACAAACCCCCCCCCCGTGAAACATTTCATGTTTCACGGCAGGGCGGCGCTACTATATATTGTGGCGGCATACCATATCTTGTGGTCGCCGTGAAACATTTTATGTTTCACGCGCCGCTACGGCGGGCGGGGAAAGCATTCGTTGACCGCTGAATCTAAGGTGTTTGCTGAAATATCATAGATTGGTAAAAGAGGGTATGAGAGTGTCAATGTAATCTACGCATATTATGCGTAGATTAAGCAGGTATTCTACGCATTGTTTGAGAGGTGTTAAATTTGAAAAAATATATCCACGAAAGAGCCGCATGGCCTGAAACAAAGCTTGATGAGGGCTTATTATATGCTCCGCTTGTTCAGTTGCATCACACTATGGGAAGGCTGTTCGGCAAGCTGGAAATTCTGGGGTTCGGTGTGCAAAATGAACTTCTGCTCAGCTCGGTTTCGGATGAAATTGCGACTTCCTCGGAAATTGAGGGAGAGAAACTGAACAGATCGAGTATCCGCTCTTCAGTAGCAAAACGGCTCGGCCTGGAAACCGCGGGGATGGCTGACGGTGCAACGGATCACTATACGGCAGGTGTCGTTGATATGGCGCTCGACGCAACCCAGAACTATGATCTGCCTATCACTGACGAGAGGCTATTCGGATGGCATGCCGCGCTGTTTCCCACAGGGCGTAGCGGTATGCGCCCTATTAGAGTTGGCGCTTATCGCACAGCAGAGATATCAATCGTCTCCGGCGTCATCGGCAAAGAAATAGAACACTACCGGGCGCTGGAAGCGAAGCGGGTTCCTGAGGAAATGAAGAGGTTTATAGACTGGCTAGAAACAGATAAAGATACGGATCCATATATAAATGCGGGAATAGCGCATTTGTGGTTTGAATCGATCCATCCGTTTGATGATGGAAACGGCAGAATAGGACGGGCAATTGCCGATTGTATGCTGGCCCGTGCCGAAAACAGTCCCTTAAGGTATTATAGCCTTTCCGCGCAAATGCTGAAAGAACGAAAAGCATATTACGATGAACTCGAATTGGCCTCAGGCTATTCCGGCGAACTCGTCCGGTGGGTGACCTGGTTTCTTGGCTGTTTGACACGAGCCGTAACAGAAAGCGAACAAAAGATAGAAGCGGCAAAACAAAAAGCGGTTTTCTTTGGGCAACTGAGAAATATTGAGTTGAACGCAAGGCAGCTTGCGGTTCTGAGCAGACTGATCGAGGGATTTGAAGGAAAGCTGACTACAGTAAAATGGGCCAAACTGTGTAAATGTTCCCACGATACCGCTCTTCGGGATATAGATTACCTGATCCAAAAAGGAATCCTGCTTCGCTCAACCGCAGGCGGGCGAAGCACGTCCTATGAGTTGGCGCAATCTGCATTAAGTGACGCATAGCATAACGTCCCAAGAGCGCCTGCACAGTTTTGACAAGATAAACAGTATGTATTGCCTTATGGGAGAGTGATATAGATTGGGCTTTGAGCTTATTCCCCTTGCTTCCGCTTTCGTTTTGCAGCAGGCAGTTAACGAAGTCATAAAGTGTAATGATTATACCGCAAAATTCGGGCTTGTCCTCACGTCCGCGCAGGCTTTGGAGCTGGTAGAAACACGCTCTGTTGCTTTGAATGAAAATGGACGCATTGAGTTTGGCGGCGGAGTGATCGATAAGATCATCGAAAAGTTTTGCGGCTCCCCCTATATTTCTATGCATAATTATACGCGGACAATTCACGAATTGCTGGAGATTTTTTATAACTATAAAAATGAAACTTTGGATATAGTCAGCGACGACGACCTGATCAAGTATATGAAAACCGCCTTTGACGGCATATGTCAAGGCTCTCTTGATTTACTGAAAGGGCGGGAGCTTGCCCGTTTGGCCCGTAATCTTCGTTTTGGATATCGTTATGATTATTCGGAAGACGAGGAGGACGAAGATGAACAATGATCTGGAAAAGATCGGCATAATTGAAAAAGAAAAATTAAGCGGCGAGTTTTATTTTCAATCGCTATTGGAACAAGGCTACACAAAAGGTCTTTGTACCGCCAGCGATATTGAGCGCTTACAGTACGAATGCCTGACTTTTCTCGCTCAAAAGGTGGAGCTATTCAACGCGGGTGACAGCAGTTCTATCCGGGTTGAAAAAGCGCAGGATATCATGGCTTCCAATTTGTTTACTGTCGGCGTATGGCTAAAGACTTATAACAATCCCGACGAGGCGATAACAGCCATGCTAAATGAGCAAATAGCTGAGCTATACCAAAAAGGCCGCCAGCGCATAAATACCCTGCTTTCGGCCACGAGACTTCTCCATGCCAAATTGCTTCAGCATCTTATAAATAGTCCAAATGAGTTTTATCGCTCAACGATCGAAGACGGCATCAATGGTTTTTTTAAGCTCTACAACCCCGATTTTGGCGCGCAGGAAATCCATATTACCGCCGACTATCCATTATATATTGCTACCCCCAGGCTGGCGGGAATTGAGTTTATCAAAGCCTATGTCGAAGCCGCCTACTACGAGAATAAATTATGCTCCTTTTTTAACGCTAACGACATTCATCATTTGTTATGCGGTTATGAAAAAAATTATCCGGAATTGCTGATAAATATTTATGAGCAAGTTTTGCTGGCGGCATTAGGCTGTATCATTGCCGGTACAGATGTATACCGCTTAGATATTTCGGCGGGCGGGACGGCATATATATACCAACAACTTACCGATACTCCTGAACCTGATGTTTTCCCATTGTTACATGATACCGTAAATGAGCTTACGCAATGTCTGAAATGCCCGCCCGGGCTTATCCGCTATATGCAAAACAGTTTGCCCATGCTTGTATCAAGAATTGAAACAGCGGTACGGGAACAGACGCTTGAGCGGGTTTTCGTACAGCCTAACGCGGCTTTCAGCCGCTAGTGTTGAGTGTTGAGTGTTGAATGTTGAGTTGCGGAACGTTTTAGCTTTGCTAAAACGATTAAATAAAAACATGCAGCTTAACAGTTTGAACAACTTGTTTTTTAGAAGTTGTTGGAGAGTAAATGACTAAGACAGTCGCACGACCCTATTACCCGCTCAGGTTATGACAAAGAACATTCAGGTGTACAGATGCCAAATATCATTGAAATAAGCAACTTTTCATCGCCTATATTGGATGTTTTTGCCCGTCTGACCGAACCGGAATTGCGAAGCCGCTTCGAGCCGGAAAGAGGCGTCTTTATCGCGGAAAGTCCCCCAGTGATCGGCCTGGCCCTCGACGCGGGATGCGAGCCTATATCCTTTCTTATGGAGCGAAAGCATATTGCCGGGCAGGCAAAAAGTATCATTTCCCGCTGCGGCAACACCCCTGTTTATACAGCTGATGACAATCTGCTGATGGGATTAACCGGCTTTCGGCTCTCTCGCGGTGTTCTATGCGCCATGCGGCGTCCTCTGCTATCCGGCGTTGAGGAAATATGTGCTAACGCCTGCCGCATAGCAATATTGGAAGATATGGCCGATTCAACTAATGTAGGCGCAATATTTCGTTCTGCCGCGGCTTTAAATATCGACGCGGTGCTACTTACCCCCTTGTGCTGTGATCCGTTGTGCCGCCGCTCAGTAAGGGTCAGTATGGGCGCCATATTCCAAATACCCTGGACCCGCATTTGCCGCAATGCTTCCGAATGGCCGCAGATGGGTATGGAGCGTCTAAAGAAGCTGGGTTTTAAAACGGTTGCCATGGTATTGAACAAGGCCTCGGTTAGAATTGATGACCCTCAGCTAATGACAGAAAGGAAGCTTGCGGTCATTTTAGGTTCGGAAGGCAATGGTCTGTCGCCAGACACGGTTGCTAACTGCGACTACAGCACATGCATCCCGATGTTTCATAATGTGGATTCCCTCAATGTTGCTGCAGCCAGCGCTATCGCCTTCTGGCAACTCAGAGCCCGGAATTCATAAATGAGCACCTCTATTTTCTCGTCATCGCGAGCCGCGAAGCGGCGTGGCGATCCAGAAAGTGCAGCGTAACCGGAATACTGGATTGCTTCGCGGAGCCTGTACTGAGCGAAGCGTGAGTGCTCGTAATGACGGGCAGACTGGGTTAATAGAGGGACTCAAATGTTCACATGTATGCAAACTTCTTACTCCTTGGGTTGCGGGCAAAGCCCGCCCTATGCATTATCAGGAAATACGGGTAAAGTTAAGAACCATGAAATATAGTGCGATAATCGTAATAAATTGAGAAAATAAATTTGGTGTTATGCGATTGGTAAGTTGTGCCGGATAGATCAGTTTTTTCCTATAATGCGGATTGTTTCTTGCCATTTTCTACATTTTACTATATAATTCTTAATAGCATTATTAAACTGCCAGGATGTTGGTCAAACGGATAGGGGAGTGGGATATGCCTGATTTAGAAAAAGATAAGCAATTCAACCGCTTTGGTAACATGGGTACACTTAAGAAACTGGCTGAGCTTATCAAAAACAAACATATAATCCCCTTTGTAGGCGCGGGAATGTCTGCAGACATTTACGGCTCTTGGGGTGAGGCGTTAAAGCGCATGATGGAAGGGCATTTATTCGAAGACGAAACTGCAACCGTTGAAGACTTGATAGGCATCGGCTTATTTGAGCAAGCTGCCGAAAAAATCAACGATCTACTGGGTGTAACGGTCTTTCAGGATAGAATAGATGAGGTGTTTGGCGAGTCAAAGATAATAGACGAATATCTTGAGAAAATGTCTGTACGTTATCTTCCCAGGCTATTTAGTAATTCACTTGTTGTCACTACAAATTTTGACAAAGTACTCGAACGCATCTTCTTGAAAGAACAGTATTCTTTTGTGGAAAAACTGACCCTAAATCACCTGACTGCATGGCAAGCTGAGCATTCGAGGCATGGAAGCCAACACTATCTGATTAAAATACATGGCTGCGTATCCGCGCCGGATGAAGTGGTGATGACCGAAACATTATATAAGTCATTGTACAAACCAGATTCTGAAGCTCTTGAGCGCCTTCGTAGCATCCTGATGGGTAATAAATTGCTGTTTATTGGCTGCAGCCTCAAAAAAGATCGCACGGTTGATATACTGGGCGAGAAGGGGCTGGATGGACACTATGCCATTTTGGAAATGGACGACAAGGATGATTCTGAGGCCTTCAAAACACGGAGGCTTGCCATGTCAAATGATTTGAAAATGCACTGCATCTGGTATCCAAAAGGGAAGCATCATTATGTGGAAGATATACTGGAGTACATCTGCGCAGTTATCTCCGGTCAACCAAACCTACCTATAACACCTGATGCAATACGTTCCAAGCCAAACATCGCTTCGTCTCCCACCCCCCAACCAATAGAGATTCTACGACCCATAGCTAAACCATTGATCAAAGGCGAGCCGTATACTATGGGGAGCTGGGAAGGTAAACCCATGGAGTGGCTCATTCTCGACGTGCAGCCGGATAAAGCATTACTGATCGCCAAATATTGCCTGCTACAAGCCCCGTATCACGAGGAATATAAGTCCGTGACATGGGAGGAATGTTCGTTGAGGATAGTATTGCTTCCTCATCTTATGGAACAAATATTTGATGACGAGGAGCGCGAACGGGTTTTGCTCTGGCCTAACAAGAACCCCGATAATAAACTACATAATACACGGGGCGGTGATGATACTGAAGACAAGCTGTTTTTGCTCAGCATAGACGAAGTAAAACAATACTTCCCCTATAATGATGCCCGAACTTCCCGTTTGAGCGGGGAATCGGTGTGGTGGTGGCTGCGCTCTCCCGGCTACTATAGTCACTATGCCGCCTTTGTCTACTGCGACGGCAGCGTCTATGTTTATGGTCTTATTGTCAGTTCGTCTGGTGGTGCTGTCCGTCCCGCTTTTTGGCTCAATCGGAAATCATAAAATCTTTTAATCTAAATGTATATATTTATTAATCGCCATAAATAGAATGACAAGATAAATGACAAGATAAACTGCATTTTTGATAAGATAAATGAGAAGATAAATATCAATATCGTACGATATTCGTACTAAATTGGAGGCGAGATGCGGGAGGATGGAGGCGGGAAAAGGGCGGTCAGTTTTGTTTTATCCCGCAGATTTTTTGGCTATAGCCGTTGAGGTTTGTTTTATAGTATAATATAGTATTCAATATAGTTGATCGAATCAATGTGGGAGGTATCGATATGACACATAATTTTTCGGTATTGATTGAGCAAGGTGAAGACGGTGCTTATGTTGCTACCGTGCCTGCGTTAAAGAGCTGTTATACACAGGCGGATTCAATACCCGAATTGCTTGAAAAAGTTCATGAGGTAATTGAATTATGTCTTGAAGAAAATGAAACTCCGGTATTTGCCAAATTCATCGGCGGGGGCTTTGTATGTATTGACAATATCATATAATTGCTGTACAATGTAACAGTAAATTGAGTGTACTGAGGGGTGGTTCTATATGTCTAAATCTATAACAATGAGAATTGATGAAACTCTTAAGAATCAAGCGGAAGAAATTCTGGAAGAAATCGGTTTAAATATGACCGCTTTTTTTACTTCAAGCCTGAAAGCATTGGTCAGAGAAAAAAAAGTGCCTTTTAAGCTGACTACAATCCAAAAATCTAACGCCGACTATTTAGCAAAGTTGGATACTGCCATTGAGGAAGCCAAAAACGGCCAGGCATATCAATTCTTCGGCGAGGGCAGTTTTAGCGATACACCACAGAGGATTGATGTATGAAAGTATTTTTCACCAAAACGGCGAAAATGGAGTATGAAGATTGGCAAAAGTCGAATCCTAAAACGGCTGACAAGATCGAGGAGCTTATTACAGATATTGTTGATAATGGCTTATTGGAGGGCAAAGGAAAGCCGGAGCAGTTACGGTATTTCAAAGATCCGCCAAGGTATTCCAGGCATCTATCTCAGGCAGACAGGCTTGTATACTGCCCCAGCGGCAATGATTTGCTTATAATCTCATGCAAAGGGCATTATAGCGATAAATAGCAATCTGCTTTTCTTCTATCTTCCAACATCCAGCCTCTTGCTTCCAATAAAGTACGAAAATCGTACTAAATTGGATGCGAGATGCGGGATGACAGAAACGGGAAAAGGGCGTTGAGTTTTGTTTTAGATGCATCAACACAGTGTAAAAAACCTTACAAAGCGAGCTGTATCGTTCATTGCTCAAGGGACCTTTTGGCAATTCGGCAAGTATTACAAAGCGGACAGCCATCGCAAACAGGCTTCTTTTGGCAGTGATCCTTTCCGTTTATAACTATCAGGGCGTGGAAGTTATTATAGATTTCTGTACTTCGGGGCAGGTGCTCTTCAAAATGCGTCTTTACTGCATCATAGCTTTTTCCAACATTAACCGGGTAGCGTTCGCAAAGCCGGACGGTGTATGCGTCCACCACGAAGGTTGGGAATCCAAAGGCATATAGCAGAATCGAATCGGCGGTCTCCTTGCCGACGCCTTTCACCGATAGCAGTTCAGGACGCACCTTCTCTAGCGGTTCTCGCTGAACAGCCGACACATCGAAGCCATATCCTGCAAACCATTCCGTCACCGCTTTTAAGTACAGCGCCTTCTGATTAAAGAACCCGGACGGACGTATGATGTCCGTCAACGTCGGCATATCCATATTCAATACAGCTTCAGGGGTAAGGTTATCGCCGAAATTGACGATAGCCTTCCTTACGTTGCTCCAGGCCGTATTCTGTGTCAGCACCGCTCCGGCCATGATTTCATAAGGCGTCTTAGCCGGCCACCAGTGCAGATCTCCGTAACGAACGTGCAGGGTTTCGTGGATTGTTAGGATAATATTGCCCATTATCAACTCTCCGTTAATCTGAAGGGTTCCTCAAAAGTGATGAACATCACTCTTAGCTTATTTTTTTACGATCGTTGCCTCTTTTCCGTAAACAACACTCATTTCATCCCGCAACGCCGGACGGCGGCTGTTTTCTGCTATCACGGCTCCAAAATAGCCTCGAAAACTTCCTTCTTGGTTCAAGTACACATAAATATCACGTAAAATGCACGTATAATAGGCGGCTTTCGCGTATCGGCTGCGGTTTGCCGCGCCGATATGGAACTTGATCATTCCCTTCAGTAAATCCGCGCCGCTCAAAAGCAGCTCTGTTTGTCGTGTTTTGTCGCGGTCGAAATCGATCATGTCCACTATACCATCTTGCCCCAAGGCAGATGTCAGGTATTCTGAAATACTTGCGCCTATTTCTGTTGCATTATGAAGTGCCCGAAAAATCAGAGAACGCGCGATGTATTTACAGTCATAGTAATTTTGGTCAATTTCTTTAGCCAGCGCTATTTCCAGCATTTTTTCCACTTCGCCTTCATAAGAATAAATATTCAGTAGAAGTTTGCTTTGCGTATAGCTGGAGATGTTTTGCTTGACATTTTCTGCCAGCGTCAATAACGATGATACACATGAGACTTTTTCCGCCAAGCCCCGCGCTCGTTTATACAATGTAAAATTTGGCGCTTCCAGAAACATAAGTTTCGCGGCTTCGAAGGCACGGGTATAATCCTTAAGATTTTCGTAAGCATCCACAGCTATAGCCTGTATAGCGGCCCGGATTGCCTGATGGGATCTGTCTGCACGCCAATCAGTCGCAGCCGATTCAATAAACGGAATTTTTGGTAACGAGATTTGTGCGGTTTCTATAACAGAAAGCCAGTCGGATAGCTCGTAATATCCTTTCGCGATATCAAGAAAAAAGTAGACATTATCATCGATCAAGGCCTTTGCCTGTAATACTTTGTCAAACGGTTTTTCTGATCGCTTGTATAAATGCTCTAAAAGCGAGAAACATTCATGTTGAAAAGCCCACTCCCCCGAATTCTTTAAACCGTTCAATATACAGGATTCTGCATGCTCAATATCTTTTACATTAGCTAAGAAGCCCTCCACACAAGGGTCGCCAAAGTTTTTCCAATAGTGAAATGCCAGTTCAATGGCGCGCTTTGGTTTTTCCTGATATTGGAATAAAGCATCGTAATGTAAGATGAAAAACTCCTGCCAATTCACTGAGATATAATCCATAGGGGTATCTGTGCCTAAAAAGCTGCTGTCAGAGTTCATTTCGCTCAAGCAAGCGAGCAGCCGCGCATTCGCTTCATAGCCGGTTTTGATATCCCCACCCCGCACATACATCATGGATAACTTAAGCAGCCTCGAAAAGGCTTCTGCCCATTGCGTATTGCTGTAATATTCATCATAATCCCACTCATCATCATAGTCGTAAGGGCTATAGTAGTCCTCCATAAAATACTTTTCGATATCGTCCTCATCGGTATAATATATGCAATTCAAACAATCTTGGCAGAACGCTTCCACCTCTCCTAAGAAAGCACCGGGGTCGTCTTCCCCCAGACGCGATAGACTTATCCGCGCATCGATATATCGGGCGATAAATTCTACCTGCTCTGTTTCATTCATCTCACCCAAAGCTGCCAGTACGATGTTGATCAATTGCTCCGTCGTCTTTTCCGATAATGTCTTTTTTATATGATCGATCATTATACAGTATCCTCCGTATCGTGTAATTGTTTTTATAATTAGCGGGTGATACGGTTAATTTTACAGGATATTATAGTACTTAGCAATACCGGTTTTTAATATAGGATGTTTTTTGTTTTTGAATGGATATCATAGATTGGCAAAAAGCGCGAATTATTATACTGCTGGCGCTAAAAAGCAACTATTAAGCAGGAAACAATAGCAGCAATAGAGAAACTACAGCTAGATGCGCTGGATCATTCGCATTATAGATGATTAAAAATGAATAATTTAAAGTTTAGGGGGAAATAAGTATGAAAAAAACCGCTGTTATTTATAAATCTGTTTATGGCGCAACAAAGAGATATGCGGAATGGATTGCTCAAGAGCTTAACGCGCCGCTTTTTGAAGCGTCTAAGGTAAAGCCTAATCAGCTGCAAGATTATGATGTTGTGATATATGGCGGCGGTTTGTACGCAGGGGGTATCATTGGCGTAAAGCTTGTGGCGAATAATCCCTGTAAATCACTGGTGGTGTTTACAGTAGGGCTTGCAACTCCCGCAACCACGGATTATACGGAAATATTATCTAAAAACTTCACCGCCGAACAGCTTAAAAATACAAAAATATTCCACTTACATGGCGGAATTGATTATGGAAAACTGAATATTGCTCATAAGACTATGATGGCTTTTAAGAAAAAAGAGGTGGAGAGAAAGCCAATAGCCGAACGTGAAAGCGATGACCGTCAATTTCTGGAAACATATGGGAAGAAGCTTGACTTTACAAGCAAAGACGCGATCAAGCCGCTGATAGACTATGTCCATGCGCTGTAAGCTTTTATCTCACGAAAAATATTGGAGCTTGGCCGATGAACATCGTTGCGTTTTCAAGCTAATACAAAGACGAAACAGAACGGCTTGCCGCCGGGACATGGGGCAGTAGAAATAACTACTTTATTATTTGGAAAGAGGGGATTTGTTATGTTTGGTATCAATTTCATCAAGTTTCAGCCGGGCGAGTATGTGCTCAAGTATAAAAACGGCAAGGTGGTAAAGGAGGGCGCGGGGATTTCATTTTACTATTATGCCCCAACCACCTCCATTGTTATGGCGCCGGTAGCCAGCAGCGACTGTCCCTTCATGTTCGAAGAAGTCACGGCGGATTTTCAGACGGTTTCTTTGCAGGGGCAGCTTACTTACCGTATTGTTGACTACAAAAAGATAACCGAACTTCTTAATTATACATTATCCGTCAAATTAGGAAATAAAAAATATCTCTCCGACGATCCGCAAAAGCTTCCTCAACGAATAAGTAATATAGTTCGCGTTATGGCAAAAAAACATTTGGAAGCCTTAAATCTTTCAGACGCTATACGTTTAAGCGAAACATTGGCGAACAATATTCTTGAGGATATGCGTCAAAACGAAGAGATCCGGTTGCTCGGTATCGAAATAATGGGGTTGACGGTTTTGGCTGTACGGCCCAATAAAGATACCGCAAGAGCACTGGAAGCTGAGACTAGGGAAAAAATACTGCAAAAATCCGACGACGCAATTTACGAGCGCAGAAACGCTGCCATTGAACAGGAACGAAAAGTTAAGGAAAACGAGTACAATACAGAAATAGCCATAGAAAACAAGCGCCGTCAAGTTCGCGAAACCCAGCTTGACGCCGAACAAGCCGAAATGAGAAAACAAAATGAACTAAAAAACGAACAGCTTGACGCGGAAACCAGCTTAGAAGAAAAGAGAAAAGCACTAGTAGCGCTTGTTGCCGAAAACAGCAAGGCCGAAGCTGAGACAAAAGCATATGAGCTGAAAGCCATGATGAACGCTTTGGCCGATGTAGATACGGATGTCATACGCGCCTTAGCCGCCATAGGCATGCAACCCCAGACGTTGATTGCCAACGCTTTCCAGAGTTTAGCCGGCAACGCCGAGAAAATCGGCCAACTGAACATTACGCCGGATCTGATTCGTGAGATGATGGAAAAATGAGCTATATATCGGAACGAAGGATCGTTGTCATAACAAAGCGGACACGTGAAGACGAGTTGATAAAAAAGTTCAATAACATGGCGCAAGCTGCCTTTTATGTTGAAAAAATGGGCGGCGATATTGCCGAATATATTGAAGAATCCAAAGTATATAAGGAATCTGTTTCCGCCTCATACAACCAGTTGCAGTATCTGGCGCGGGTGCAGTTGATAGATAGGGAATATGTGCCGAACTTCATCTTTGGCGATGACGATATTGTTGTTGTCATAGGTCAAGACGGCTTGGTGGCTAACACGCTAAAATATCTGAATGGGCAGCCGCTAATTGCCGTAAACCCCGATCCCGCCAGATACGATGGTGTGCTTCTCCCCTTTCGTGAATCAGATTTAAGAACTGTTGTGCGGGAAGTATTGAGCGGCCATAGACCACAAAAAAAGATAACCATGGCCGTGGCCGAGTTGAATGACGGGCAGAACTTACTGGCTGTCAACGACTTTTTTATTGGAAGACGCACCCATGTTTCGGCAAGATATTGCCTCAAAATCGATGGACGCGCGGAAAACCAATCTTCCAGCGGCATCATTGTATCCACGGGCCTTGGTTCTACCGGATGGCTGAAAAGTGTGCTCGCCGGCGCAACAGGAATAGCCGCTTATCTCTTGAGGCAAGGAATTGCGCCAACGATCTCCCGCCCGCAATGGGACAGCAATTTTCTCTACTATTCGGTGCGGGAACCTTTCCCCAGTAATATCACAGGCGCGGATCTTGTGTTCGGCAAGATCGGGAATACGCCGCTGCATATAATATCTCAAATGCCGGAAGACGGCGTGATTTTCAGCGATGGGATAGAGCAGGATTTTTTGCAATTCAATTCCGGTATTGAAGCGAAAATCTCCGTTGCGGCAAAAAAAGGTTATTTGGTTGTTTAGCGGCAGGCGGGGGAAAACAGTAATCTTACGAAAAATATTGGAGCTTAGCTTATGAACATCGTTGCGCTTTCAAGCGAATACAAAGAAGAAACAGAACGGCTTGCCGCCGGGACATGGGGCAGTATTCATGTCGCCGCTCATCACGAATTATTTGACTTGCGTAATCTACCCTGCTATATCGCTGTTTCGGACAAGCGAGAGGTGCTCGGGTACTGTTATTACCGATTTTTTGCCAATGAATGCGAAATTATGGCGATCGAAGCTGTTACGCCTAATACCGGAGTCGGCTCGGCACTGATCGAGGCAGCCGTAGCGAAAGCAAAGCTTGAAAATTGCAAGCGGATATATGTCAATACATCGAATGACAACACCCATGCTTTACGCTTTTATCAGCGGCGCGGTTTTACGATGTGTGCTGTGCGGTGGAATGAATTTGATTATTTACGCACGCTCAAACCGACCATCCCGCAAACCGGTGATGACAATATTCCGCTTTTGCACGAGATCGAACTTGAAATGATAGAGCTTTAGGCATGGAGATTGGCGTATCCTTTGAAACAAGGGAGAGAAACAGCAAATAGGCGTTTTCTTTATTAGCCTTGTGTTTGGCGTTCATGTGGTAAAATCAATACGATTCTAGGGGAGCAGAAAGGTTAAAATGGATATTATTAAGCTTGAACATAATCAAATAAGGAAGGCTGCTGAGGTTGTGGCGTCGTCTTTCTTTAATTATCCGATGATGATTCATTATTTTCCAGACCCGAAAAAGCGAAAACAGCGGTTGCTATGGTACATGGAAAAGACACTCAATTGTGCGATATGCTATGGGGAAGTCTTTATCACATCTGATTTTTCCGGCGTGATGTTTATTCTGCCCCCCGGTCATACGAGACTTACGACAGCAGAATATATCCGACATGGTTTTTTGTTTACCCCCTTGGTTATGGGTTTGAAAAATTATCTTAATAGCGACGAATGCGAAAAATTTGTCGCCGACACTCAGGAACGTCTTATGAACGGGCGTTATCATTATTATCTTTGGGGCCTGGTAGCCGACCCGAAAAAACAACGCAGAGGTGTAGGCAGCGCATTGTTGGAAATCTTAACGAGTAAAGCCGATGCAGAAAATATGCCGGTTTATCTTGAGACCCATGATCAAAACAATATCACTTATTACGAGCGGTTTGGATTTAAACTCATACATACAGGCACGATCCCAAGGCATGGGCTTGATATTTGGTGTATGCTAAGGGGCGTATAGCGTTACTACATCTTGTGGCGGCATACCATATGTTGTGATCGCCGTGAAACATTCAATGTTTCACGGCAAAATGAGATGTTGGCAAAAGGTTCGCTCTATGGTATTATAGGTTTAGGAAAATAAGTATAAGTTCTTTAGCTGGAATATTTCGAGATATTTTTTTGGGAAGGAGTGAGCTGTGAATGATGCAGACATATCAAGGATATTTTCAAAAAGGCAGATTTATATCACCAGAGCTGGTAGAAATACCCGATAATATCGAAGTATTTGTCATGGTTACCGGTAGAGAATTGCCTCAGCCCAAAACTAAAGCGCAAAAGCAATTGGAAGCGTTTGACAAGTTTGTTTCTGCTATCCGGTCAATAAAAGATGAGCCGCTTACTGATGACGACTTTGCCGAGCTGGAAAACAATCGTGCTAATTTTAATAGAGAGGTCGCATTATGACGATTTATGCTATGGATACAAATATAATTTCCTATATTCTAAAAAATGATGAAGCGGTAATAAATCGTTATCGGCAAGAAGCCAGCAGGGGCAATGAGTTTGTAATGCTTCCGATAGTCTATTATGAAGTTACACGCTGGCTTCTGGAAAGAAACGCAAAAAAGCTACAAACAGAGTTTAATGAGATGTGTACGGTAATTCCGCTCATCGACGCACACAAAGAGGTTTGGGATAAAGCGGCTGCCTTATATGTTCATGCCCGAAGTATTGGCAAACCTATTGGCAGTGATGCTGATTTGCTGATAGCAGCTTTTTGTCTTGTATATAACTGCACATTGGTTACAAATAATATACGGCATTTTGAAGACGCTGAAGGGTTGGAAGTCACTAATTGGAAGCAGTGTTGTTCATGAAGGCTATGCTGAAGAAGTATTAAGTGATGAAAATCTTCCATTTTGAGATATTAGGTAATTGATAAAGAAAACATGAGCATGAGGTAATTAAAGCCAGCTTAAATCTATGAGGAAACCAATAGATTTAACGACCGACCAATATAAAGCGCATTTGATTGGAATAATAAAACTCGCCACCCCCAAAAGGTCATCGTCAGTGCAAAGAAAGAGGATGTGCGGTAGAAATAAAGGAAAAAACTATCCCGGCTTAGCAGGAGAGTAAGTATGCATAATATCAGACTTGATCACGAATTTGCGGAATGTGTGGGAAAATGGGGTTGGCAATATCATCATTTAGGGATACCAACCCACGAGAAGAGGGAGAATGAAACGTATATTTCTCGCTTCAAATTCTATGTTTCCGGTTTTTCGACTAGCCCCTTTGGTGTTGAATGGATGCGCTTTGATGCGGATAGCCCGATTCATCCACTGATACAAACGGTCCCTCATCTTGCGTTTATAGTAGAGGATCTGGATCACGAGCTAGCAAATCATAAATTCAATGTAATAACCGAACCCAACCCGCCTGCGGATGGAGTGCGTGTAGCCATGATCGAACATAACGGAGCTCCCATAGAATTGATAGAGTTCTCGTGAAACATTTTATGTTTCACGGCGGTTTACCGGCGGGGTTGGGATGAGTGATTTAATCAAAGAGGGGCTGTAGATAGGCGATGCATATGCAAAAAGCAATTATCATAGGCGCTAGCAGCGGAATCGGTATGCAGCTTGCGAAGTATATGGCGACAGACGGTTGTGAAATCGGTTTGACAGGCAGGCGGACGGAACTGCTTGATAAATTGGCGAGTGAGTTGCCCGGCAAAGCATATACAAAATATATGGATATTGCCAACACTGAGGAAACCATGCAAGCTCTGAGTGATTTGATCGACGAAATGGGCGGTGTGGATCTAATTTTTATAAGCAGTGGCATTGGCCATATCAATTACGGATTAGAGTGGCCTTTAGAGCAGGATACCATCGATACTAATGTTTCGGGCGTAACAGCCGTTATCAACACCGCAATGAAGTATTTTTTGAGCAGAAAATCGGGGCATTTAGCGGTTATTTCTTCGGTGGCTTCTTTACGAGGCAGCGCCGAATGTCCCGCCTATAACGCGTCTAAAGCGTATATCTCTAACTATATTGAAGGTATGCGCTGCCAGGTGAAAAAGCAGAAGTTGAAAATTACTGTGACTGACATTAAAGCAGGTTTAGTGGATACCGCGATGGCAAAAGGCGAGGGATTATTTTGGGTAATGCCAGTAGAAAAAGCCGCCAAACAAATATATAACGCGCTGATAAAAAAGAAGTCAGAAGTATATGTTACAAGAAGATGGGGGTTAATCGGCTTCTTATTGAAGATAATGCCGAAATCCGTGTATTATAAACTGTAGTATTGAGTTTTGAGTATATACAGTATTACGCGGATGCTAAAACAGCAGTTATCCGGGAAATAATGGAACGAGTTCTGTTAAATGAACTAGAGGGGTTTTGATCCACAATGATGGTTGTCCGCCCAACCGACAAGTATCATTTTAGGGAGGGGGTTATATGATTTATGTATATCAGGCTTGCGACGCTAGATGATATTGAACCGATATGTAAGCTTTACAATGAATTCTTTGCCTACAACGCAGATTTACAGCCTGCGTATTATAAAGCTGAAAAAGAAAGCGGAGAATATCCCAGAGGCACGATT
>Ga0082212_10006072_pt1 | contig 16311 bp, 12 predicted proteins | sample TergutNt197P3_FD_71548 | JGI IMG/M metagenome (GOLD analysis project Ga0082212, IMG submission 71548) | Neocapritermes taracua P3 segment gut microbial communities from Petit-Saut dam, French Guiana - Nt197 P3 | ecosystem: Host-associated > Arthropoda: Insects > Digestive system > Gut ... | reverse complement strand
GTTTTAAAATGCGGGCGTATTCTATAATATTATCTTCACCCTGACCAAAGAGGCATTCATTAACATAAACATGCCAGAGTGCCGCGGCATCCTGCATAAATTTATTCTTGTTGCGGATGTTTTGGTAAAGCAGCCTAATCCATTCCAACTCCGCTTCCTGGAGTGTCTCGCTGTCCGCGCAAACGACAAGCCTCTCGCCTGGATAAAGCGGGTGATCAATTATTTCCCACAATTGTTTGTGCAAGCTGCGCAGATGAAGTGGCGCCTGGTCTTTGCTGTGATATTTTTGCTTTGCGCAATAAGTTTCAAGCATTGATAGGCATTCACCATTATTTTTACATATAACCGTATAGTCTTCACTGGCAATAAGCGCGGATATATTGACGCATTTTAGAAAATTGGTATGGATTGTTTCAATATCCCAGGTGGAGGAACGGAAAAGTTTTTCGAAGGTGATGATCTCTGTGCTCAGCAGGCTGCGTTCTTCCTTATGATCCATGCGCAATTTATAATATAGGGTTAATATTTCCGACCATACTGTATCGAAGCCAAGGCTCCAAATAGAGAAGTTATGAAGGTTGGCTAGGTCGGTTATGGAAGCAGGTATATCGTTGATATGCCGCCCTATTTTTATACCAAGTGACACCACACCCATTTCGATTAGCTTTTGCACAAAACTATATTGCTTCTCGGTATTTTCTTTATACAAAAAAGCTGTGGTAAGAATCAGCTCACCACCGCTAAGCCAATTTATGGAACTGGGTGAATCAATAAATGAAATGCTGCCTATTACTCTATCCAGCCCAGATTTTCCAGCATAAACAGTGATATCGGGCAGTACATCCAAGAGCATTTGCACTGTAACCATAGGAGCTTATCCTTTCCCCTAATCAAATAGAAAACAACCCCCACAAATAATATATCGGCTAAAAGAATACCGCCCTTAAGCGGATTTTTTAACCGAATATTAGTATATATAATGTTAGTAGACATAATGAAAATTTGGAGAGAGTCGCTGGTTTTGTTGCTTTATAATTTCTTATTTTTTACTTCATGAATTGTTCAATAGCTTTGTTTAGATCATCCAACGCCGTATGATCATGCTGCTCTATGGCTGCTACGATGCAATGCTCCAGGTGGTCTTTTACTATCACGCGCCCAGTGCTATTAAGGGCAGCTTTAACAGCAGCTAACTGAGTTAACACTTCGCTGCAGTCCCGTCCTTCCTCCACCATACGGCGAATGGCTTCTAAATGCCCAATAGCTTTAGATAAGCGGTTAATAACCGCTTTTGTATGGGTATGGGGATGATAATGCCCATGGCTATGCGCATCCTGCATATTCTACACACTACCCTTCACTTTATGGCTGAAAGGCGCATCAATTGCTTTGCATACCTGGGTTCTTGATAGGTTCTTGAGCGCCTTTTAGTAAAGTCAGCCCTAAATGATGTGCGGCGTCGGCAGTCAAAACTATGCTTGAAACAGGCAAACGCTGCATTTTATTTACATTCAAATTTCTATCATCCGGTGTTAGCCTAGCAAAACCTGCTTCATTGAATTCAGGATACTCATAAAAAAAGGTCAAAACTACTTCTTTACGGCTAGTATTGCTGGAAACCACAAAAATATTCGCATATTCAGGCTTCATGTATACACCTCCAATAATTAGTCATTATTAATACCTGCGAACGATAAAAATTCCCCGTAGAAACAGAATAACATGTAATTGTGATAAAAGCAAGTAAAATCATAGTAATAATAGGGCAAAAACCAGCTACCTTAATTGATAGCTGGTATTTTTGGTTGCGGGGGCAGGACTTGAACCTGCGACCTCCGGGTTATGAGCCCGACGAGCTGCCAACTGCTCTACCCCGCGACGAATGGGACAATAGGCACACTTTACTTTTAACTCTTTACAACAAAAAGTTTGGTGGAGGGGGGTGGATTCGAACCACCGAAGGCGGAGCCAACAGATTTACAGTCTGCTCCCTTTGGCCACTCGGGAACCCCTCCACATATAATATAGCGCTGCCGCGCGTACTTGCTTGTTGGAGCCGACGATGGGACTCGAACCCGCAACCTGCTGATTACAAATCAGCTGCTCTGCCAATTGAGCTACGTCGGCAAGGCTGACAAAGGATATTATACCAATTCGCACTTGAACTGTCAATACTCATGAACGGTTTTTTAAAAAAAATCTTGACCAAAATCTTGACCAAAATCTTGTCTTGTCCATGTGATCATATATGTTCTACATCAACCATACCTTGCACAATATCGCACACTTCCCAAAGCGTTTCCCTATCAACTGCTTCAACAAACATATACTCGCGTATGCCTGCATCGATAGCCCGTATTTGGTCACACATAATAAAACCTGTTGTAATTAACCCTACTAAGCTAACATGCAGTGGGTTTTGCCTGTCGGTATTTGTAATAGGGCATACTATTGTCATATTACTCGCCTTTGAATGAGATGGGTTATTTATTACAAGCACAGGCCGGTATCCTGCTTGCTCATGCCCTTTGGTGGGGTTTAAGCTTATTTTTATAATATCCCCCTGTTTTATTGTTTCCCTCAGCATATTTCATCTCCTTGTGATTCCATATTTATCCATTCCCTATCTTCGTCATTTATTTCGTAAGCTTGGCTCTCCCACTTTTTTAATCGTTCAGCCAATGGTATATGTCTACGCGGATCATTTACACGCTTTATTATCAGCCCATTTGCCGTTGTGCATACTTCAACCCTTGATTTTTCGGTAATACCTTCTTTATCCGTAAACTCTTTCGGCAGGCGAATTCCCAAGCTATTACCCCAGCGGTTTACGCGAATTGTTTGTTTTTTTGTCATAAGACGCACCCCTCTCATATGATATAGGATATACTATATAGTATATCCTATATCCAAATGAAAAGCAATCCCTTTTTGCGGTTTTTTGTACTATCCTATGACTTATACTCCTTAACGGGCAGTACTCGCGGTTTTAACCTGCGTTAAAGATCAACATAAATTGATCGGACGAGCCGTAGTATCAGGGTTCCATTTCCTACCAATTTTTATATATATAAATTTGTGATAATGCCAGACCATGACTATTTGATTGTCTTTTTTGCATCATTTGGGTCAAAAGAAACGGTCGGGGATGGAACCCCGACCCTACTAATGATGGTGTCCTAAAGAACACTGTTAATGCTGCTATATATACGTGAGTTTTCCTTTTTTCTGTACTAGAAACTCGAACAGCTCGGAAAAATGCAGTAAAATCAAGGGTTTTCAGCAGAACAGCTATTGACTTCCCTCCGCGTTTATAGTATACTGGTACTATAAACATAGGGAGGTGACACATGTGGCAAGACCCGTCGACCCAAATGCTCAGTACCGTATAAAACCGCATGTAAATGGTGGGCACACTTACGCCAGCACTCAACCCCCTTATCTTGACCCTCTCACAGGGAAGAAGAAATATCGCTACATACATTGGGGCACTGTTGACGATAACCGCAAGTTTATACCCGGCGTTCAGTTCTACCATGCATCGCCCGAGGAGCGGGTTCGACTCATCTTTCCCGAAGGATGGGACATGAGCGAGGCTGAAAAGCTTGTAGGCATGAAACCGCCGGGGATGCCGACATACGACGGCGACGATCAGAACCGCTTTTACGGCGACATATGGTTGCTTGAGCAGATTGCGGTCAAGACGGGAATCCGGAAGGATTTGGAGACCGTGTTCGACGGGAACCGCGAGATCGTCGATGACATCCTGACCTTGGCAATGTTCCCATACCTCACGAAATTCAACTACAGTCGTGTCGCCAGATGGCAAAAGATCGCGGCGGCTCCGTCCTCAAGGGATCTGACGCCGAAAGTGATCACCTTGCTTACGCAGTTCATCACCGAGCAGCACCGCATGGATCTTCTGAGGCTCCGGGCTGCGAGGTTGGGGAAAGATGAGCTTTGCGCCGTTGATTCCACCAGTAGGTCTGCGTACGGATGGAGCCTTGCGGACATACGCTGGGGCAAAAACCGGGATCGCCTGCCACTGGAACAGACTATGGAAGTCGTTGTGTATACGCTTTCAAGTCACATGCCTGTCTATTACAGGACGTTTCCAGGCAATATGCCGGATTCGCGGAGCATCGAAACGATTCTCAAGGATCTTGAAACCGCTGGCTTTAAGGATTTGATATTAATCACCGACCGTGGGTACGAATCGATGAGAAACCTTGAAAAGTACATACTGCGCGGGCAATCAATGGTCATGTGCGCAAAGACTGGGCAGAAGGATGTTGCGAAAGCGATAAAGGGATTGAAGGAATTTGGCGCCCGCCCGGAGGAGATGGCGGTCGATTCGGAAGCCATGGTGTACTACACGCAGTTCGACATCGACTATGAAGTCGAGAGCACGGGGCAGTCCGCGAAGATGTCCGACCGGCTGAAGCTGAACCTGTATTTCGACCCGGTACGCAGAGGCCTCGACCTGATGGAGCTTGACATCACGCTGTCTTTCCAGGAAGCCGCCCTCAACGACCTTTTGTCAAAAAAAGAAACCCTCGGTGATGACGCTTGGATAAAACGGGAATTCTGCTATTACAAGGTCGCCTTCGATCCCGCCACAAGGGCAATCAAGTCATTCGAGCTTAATGAGGACAAGGTGTTAAAGGCAAAACGCTTCTCTGGATTCTTCGCCATCATGACCCACGGGGTGGACTTCGACGCCATGGCCGCTTTCCGTGCTTACCGCCTACGCGATGAGCAGGAGAAGTACTTCCAGCAGATGAAGGATCAGATGTCGGCAGACAGGCAGCGGAACTGGTCTGAGGAAGGCAAGACCGGCAGGCTCTTCATTCTGTTCGTGTCGCTTATTCTGAGCTCTTATGTACGCCACATCTGGAAAAGTTCCATACTCCGCACACAGTTTCCGTCCTCGCTGGATGTCGTAGATGAAATGAGGCCAATCCGCTTGATTGAGCACAAAAAACGTGCAAAGTCGATTACACCGTTTGTCGGTGCTCAGGTGGATATCTGCAAAGCTTTCGGTTTTGATATACCAGAGGGTTGCGCTCCGACCTATGTGTCGAGGCAGAAACCGCCGCGCAAGCGAGGCCGTCCGCCGAAGAGAGCGGTCGAGTGGGGTTTATAGTACATAAAAAAGGAAAAGTCACGATACTACAGAACTTTTGCGCGAAAACAATAACAAAAAACAGATAGAAAAGATATTTGAGTTTTATGAAGAAATGGCGTGTTGTGAAGATTTGCAGGTCAGAGATCTATTGCAGGTTACATTACTGGAGTATCTTTGGGACGAGAAAACTATATATAGAAATGCATTAAAATATATGCATCCAAAAACAAAGACAATAAATAATCAAATAAAAAGTTATTTAAAAACACCTGTCGAAAAGAATAAACTTAAGATTTGATCTAGTTCAAAAAAGTTTCGGTGAGTTTTCATAGGAAAAGTAACCTAAGGTAGAAACGGCAAGGCGGTGGTAGTGAATGAAAGCTTTACCACCGCCGCATTGCCAGAAGGATCCCGGCGAGTGTCATTATATTCTGAAGCAAAATGTTGATTATACTTTAGTCTACGACTACCAAAGCCACCAAAAAACGATCAGTAACAATGGGCCTTTGAAAAGAACACACAGCTGCAACACCAATGGTGCCAGTATAAGAGTTAACGTGAAAACATGTAAAGTAGAAGGACATAGCAAAGCAAGCACCCACCAAAAAAGATAGTTTAAGGGAGGAACTGACTGATTGTTAGGAGAGCTTAGCCATCGGGTGGATGCTGATAGGTATTTCTCAAAACATAATCGGGGATTGTTACGCCAAGCTTGGAGAGTTGCTTAACGTGTGAGTTAATTTTCTTTTCACGATTGAACTGCATATAGTAGCCAACACCGAGGTCTTTATAGGGATAACCACAAAGAACAAAATAGGCTGCGATAAGCATGGAATGAGCTACAGCCATAGTAGCGCGATTCTTGCCCCTGTGTGAAACCAACCTAGAGTACTGTGCGCTAAAGAAACTATCTTTATTATTCTTAGCAGCTTTAGCACACTGGGTAAGAGTTGATTTTAAAGTTTTGTTGCCCGTCGGGGTTTTCCCACTTTTGCGTTTGCCGACGCTCTCATTATTGCCCGGACAGACGCCTGCCCAATTGCTAAGGCTGTGTTGGTTTCTGAAGCAGCCCATATCAATTCCTGTCTCGGCAAGGATTTGTTCGGCGCTAACTCTGCCAATGCCAGGGATATCATCAAGGGCTTCGACTGCCATTTTGAAATTATCACTGAGGCTAGGCTGGATTATCTTGTCCGTTTTCTCTATCTGCAACGTTTGTGCCCGGATGACAGCCATGACATGGGCAAAGAACTCCCTTTGCAATGGTGTAGCTGAACCCTCGAGCGATAAATAAAGCTTGGGTTCAGCAAGCCTTGGCTTAGGCACTTAGCAATCCACTGCGCGTCATTCACATCAGTTTTTCGCCTCGGCACATTTTTAATGTGGTAAGTGTTGCAGACCATTGCGGGAAGCCCTTCCTGCGATAGCGATAAAAAGGCCAGTGCATGCCCTGGCCTTTTTGCTGACCCAAATTGCAGAAATAAAGCAAAACGATCTTGTATACTTCTATGCGCATATTTAACACACGATTAAGTAAACGTAAATGAATTTACATCAATATGCAATATTTAATACATGCGCTATTTATAAAATGGCAGGTTTATTGCAGAAATATTTAGCGACAATAGCATTAATAACAATAATTATATAAAGCTATTGACAATATTGAAATAGCATTATATAATACTTTTATCAATTGAGAAAAACAGTCGGCCCTAATCCTATTAAAAAAGAAAATCCCTGCTTTAAGGCTCTAAATCAATTCTTGTTTGGTCAAATGATTCCTAGATATTCATGATGTTTACAAAACTATACCATGAATTGACTCGTAAAATAGTATACTATGCTATATTACATTTATGTTTGATTTTGGCGCATACGGTAGTATTTCTTGCGCGATCGGCAACGATCTATAATTTTGTATAGATTTACTACCATTTGCGTCAAAACTATCTTTATTACCTATAAAAATGGTAGGCTTTAATTATTAGACGAAAGGGGGGATGAACATGCTCATAACAAAGCATAAACTCAGCAAAGCACTAATGACGCTTATATGCCGGTATACGTCCAAAAACACCGGATCAATTCCGGCACCAGCGTTAAAACGCCTGAAAAACTTGGCGTGCAGTTAGTTTTTCGGGATAAGCCTATGGACGGTTCTTTTCTTCCACAGTATAACTCCGAATTTCCCAGTATGATTTGAGGTGATCATTATGCATATCGCAATATGCGAAAACGACGTTCTTACGCAGCAATATATATCAAACATTATTAAGGGTTGGGCGAGATCCAAGTGCGAACAGATCGATATCCTATATTACACCGGCGCGGAAACGTTTCTCGTGGCATGGCAGGATATCTCATTTGATTTGGTATTTTTATATGTTGATATAAGTGATAATACAGGTATGTCTTTAGCAAAAATAATAAGAAGCACTGATAAAAACATTATGCTGGTTTTGATCACATATTTTGACCAATATGTCCTAAACGGATATGATGTAAACGCTCTTCATTGTTTGATCAAGCCTCTGTCTGCATCTAAATTGCTTCCTGTTTTAAATAATGCCTATATGATATACCGCTCCCGCCAGAAGGCAATGGTCGTGGTATTCGATGACAACGGACAAATGAAGCTACCTTGCTGCGATATATTTTGCATCTCCATGCTTTCTCACACGGCAATCATTCAAACCGCAAGTAGTGAATATAGGCTAAGAAAAACTTCTAAAGAGTTATCCGATATGTTGCCAAAGTATTTCATACGCTGCCACCGCTCATATATAATCAATTTACTCAAAGTTGAGCATATAGGTAAAAGCTCTTTAGCATTATCCAATGGGAAAAAGCTGCCCATAAGCAGAAATAATGCGAAAACAGTCAGCGACGCCGTTAATAAGCTGTATATGAAGTGTATATAACAACAATATTGGCAGCCATAAACGTATTAATCGACTGATTATTCTGAATTCGAGCTTTTTCGTGTCCCGAATGGTATCTCTGATGGCGCGAATGGTAAATTCCTACCATTCAGGACAAATTTACTACCTTCTGTGCCAAAATCAACACAAAGAAATTAAACTGTGCTAAGCTGTATATAAGCAGCGTCCGCACAGTTTTTTTATATGTATGCCCTTTGACGAAAGAGTATATCGCCCGTAATTTCGTCCGCATGGCCAACGGTTGATTAGGTGGGACTTGATTGGTCTGGCTAATATAATCAGCGTTGCCAGCCTCAACGCGGACAGCGGCTTCAGCTATTACAGCAACTACAGCGATACCATGGTAGATATAGCAGCCCGCGGGCGCGATGTATATAGCGCTTTACCGGAGGGTGAGTATGGTTTGCAAAGCGGCACCTCTATGTCCGCCGCCTTCGTAAGTGCCGCCGCCGCTCTGGTGTTGAGCGCCAACCCTGTTTTAACAGCGCCGCAACTCAAGGAGCGTATATGCTCAACCGGCGCCCGCTTAGAACATCTGCAAAACAAGGTAATAGAAGGCCGCAGTTTGGATGTGGCGCAGGCCTTAGACGGTACGCCACAAAATAATATCATACAAATCGAACATGAAGAGGATTTCGATGTACACGGCTATCAGCCCACGCAGAGCGAGCTGTATGAATTGTTTAGCGCCGGCGGACGAATATTACAAACAGCAGCCGGTTCCAAACATTCTATATTCTTAAAAGAAGACGGGACAGTATGGGCGACAGGGTATAATTTTTATGGACAATGCGGTATCCCTATTAGCGGAAACGCCAGGATATATTCATTGGTACAAGTAGTGGGGCTAACAGATGTGATAGCGATTTCTACCGGAGATAATCATAATTTAGCGCTAAAATCCGACAAAACGCTTTGGGCCTGGGGATACAACTACTATGGGGAGCTGGGCGACGGAACACAATCATCAAAGTATGCCCCTGTACAGGTTAGCGGCTTGACCGCTGTAACATCCTTTTCAGCTGGATATTGCCATAACCTAGCCATAAAAACGGACGGAAATCTTATGGCTTGGGGCTATAATGGATATGGACAAGTGACAGGTAACGGGACTGGGGGAGGAAATCTAACAACTCCAGTACAAGTAAGCAGCCTGACAAATGTAATAGGAGTCGCGGCTGGAGGTTACCACAGTTTGGCGCTAAAATCGGATAATACTGTTATGGCCTGGGGTTATAATAGTCACGGTGAACTTGGCAACAACAGCACAACACATAGCTATTCACCTGTGCAAGTTAGCGGACTTACTGGTATAAACACAATTGAAGCCGGTCAAAACTATAATCTGGCCATAAAATCGGATGGAAAACTTTGGACTTGGGGAATCAATAACAACGGCCAGTTGGGTGACGGAACCGTGCTAAGCAGAACTACTCCAGTGCAGGTAAACGGATTATCCTCAGTTGTAGCCGCCAGCGCTGGTGATTACCATAGCTTGGCTATAGTGACAGGAGGCAATGTATGGGCCTGGGGGGAAAATAATAACGGCCAGCTGGGTAATGAAACAACAATAAATACAAATACTCCCATACAACTAAGCCTATTATCCGGTATAGTAGATGTTTCCGCCGATGAATATCATAGCCTATATATTAAATCGGACGGTAGCGCCTGGGCCAGTGGAAACAATACTTATGGTCAGTTGGGGCAAGAAGTAATAAGCAGTTCTTCGGTGCCGCTATTGGTATACGCGCCGGCAACATCCCTTGCCGATCAAATAAGCATAGACGCGGTAACAGGAAAGTACTACGACATAACGATAGCCGCCAGCGATATCAGCAACTTTAATGGCATGACCATAAAAGTACAGTACAACCCGGCAGTATTTGATTTAGATGATCTTTGCTGCTATACCAAAACAAAAGAAAAACAACCGGGACCGATCGCAGCGGCGGGGATAACAGTAACTCAAGTAAGTACAGGCGATATTCGGTTTACGGTCAGTAAAAGCATACCTGTCGGCAAACAGTGGACAGGCGCGCTGACCACGATACGCTTGAAGGCGAAATCAACTACTACCAGCACGGTAAGCATTGAATAATATGATCAAATGCTAAAAATCTATTATATAAAAATCTATTATAAAACAATATGAGGAGGAAGATCCAAATGAAAAGAATATATAAAAACAAGCCCTTTAACTGGGTATGCTGCATACTGCTCAGTCTATCTCTGGTGTTTTCCAGTATAGCGCCGGTCACAGCTTTTACGCAAAACACTCCCCTAAAAACCGCATATGCCGCCGAATTTGCGGATGTTATATCGCAAGAAGAAATCTATTTACCAGAAACAGAAGAAGCGGATGCGTTTGAAATGAACCCGCATTTCAGAGAGCAAAGGGAAGATAACGAAGAAGATCATTCCGAGACATTGCTGCCTTTTTCTAATAATCTGCCCACAGTAAATATGTTCAGTACAGAAATCCAATACGCTCTGAAGCTACTGGAAAGCAACGAATATTTTTCCGAACTAAACACAGCCGATGCTGCTATCCTCTGTCAGGCTTTAGAGATAAACAGCGGCGCCCTGGCGGAATTAGAGACAGCCGGACTTAGACTAACGGATTCTATCAGCTACGCGCAATTGGAATATGCTTATGCCTTCCCCATTACAGATATATTGATCAACTATCCGTTAGCGGAAGATGTTGAGCAACTGCATAGGGAGATGAGAGCATACAAGTACTTTTGCGGCTGGCAAGGTGAAGGATTCGATAGCGATGGCGCGCTTAAGCAATATGTTTTCGGCGGCAAGACTTTTCAGCAAGTTAAGAAAGCCTATCAGCTCCATGAAGCACTGGGTCTAAATATAGACAGCCTTTTAGCGGAAGTATATGTTTCTTCAGTATCCACAGCTTCTTTATCTGCGCTCACCCGTAAGAATTTCGAAGATTATGCGGCAGAAACACAGCTGAACAGTGATTATTTGCTAGAATTCGCTCTGCAAAACGGTTTGACATATGAAGAACTGCAAGAACAAACCGAGGGAACGCCCAGCCAGAATGCCACTAGACAAGCCCTTGCGTTTACACCGCCTTCACGCGGCCCCTTGGTGGATGGCGAGCGTGAAGCCATACCGCTTAATCAAATAGCCGCTCCCTATGCCACCACTAAGCCGGATGACGTAAATATGAGCACAGGCGAAGTGACCTATCAAAATATCGACGCGGTCATTCCGGGCCGTAACGGTCTGGATTTGGTGATAGGCCGCCGATACAATTCCTCCGAAGCAAATTTGCATAATCCTGAATTGTATCGTCATAGTAGCGGGATAGACGCTTACTGGATAAACAGCTCGACCCCCGTTCTGTATGCTGTGGTTTGGGATACATATTTTTATCCGGCTGGCGGTAGCGGCGGCTTTACGATCAACACCTATGATCAAGGTCCTTTTGCGGAAATATTTACCGGATACGATGTGACTTCGGGCGAATATGCCAGTTTTTTAAGTGATTTGCAGTATATGGCAAGGAAACCCGTGACTATTGGCAGCAGCGGAACGCTCCAGACATACGTGCTTGATTATGGATGGTTCCCGCTGCATTATTATTACTATAACGGTAATTGGCGCGCTTATTATGAGATATATGAATCCGCTAAGAAAGAAAACACTCATTTGTTTGATCTGTATGGCTTAGGCAATGGCTGGGGTTTCATGTTCTCTTCTATCGAGACAATTGGCAAAACACAGATACTGCATTTAGGCGATGGCCGTACTCTTCAAATGAACGATACCTTTGTCGCGGGTAATTCCAACCTCAAAAACTATACACTGACCGATTTAAGGATCATGAAAGAAAACGGAGGCTATGGCGGCGCGACCTATACCTTATACTACAAAGACGGCAAACGCGAGCATTTTGATGCCCAAGGCAGGCTTATTGCCATACGCGACCGCTACAATAATACTATTTCCTTAGCTCACTCTGTACAAAACAATCTGCCGCGCATTGTAATTACCGATACCTTAGGCAGAGTAACGACCATCTCCGGCACATCTATCAGTGGCGGACACAGGATGACTGTGGCCTTGCCGGATGGCAGATCATTAAAGTACACGGTAGAAAAGCTGCCCGACTTATATACTGTGGAAAAAACCTTTGTCGGCTCGAACTTGATACGGGTACCCAATTATTTTAATAGCACACAAAAAGGCTATGCCCTGTCCATGTTCCAAAACCAGCTCGATATAGCGACTTCTTACAGCTATAATTTGACCAGTTCCAGATTCAATTTTATAGCTGACGTAGCCGACCAGCTGGATTACGGGTACACCCATTATATTACCGAAGATGATAAAAATATCATCTGCTCCGGAAGCGATACCTATACCCTGTACTTGAAAAGCATAACCCATCCCACCAACTATCGCACAGACTTCACATATTTGAAGAAAACCCGCAATTTAGGGAGCAGTGGGGTGAATACAGCCTATGTAGCCAGATTCCGCGATCAGATACTGAATAACACCGTTGTGAACAGAACCAGATATTTCTGGGATAACTGCGATTATACCGGTTACCCCAACAACTACAACCCGGATAGTCTGCCCAGCTATTTCACCTACTGGAACGGCTATACCACTGGTGAGGGACAGATGGCGGGCTCTCCTTGCATTGACGAATTTGTCAAATATAATAATAAGCATTTGCCGGTCAAGAGTTATACTACCGGAAATATATTTTATAATTACCTGATCAAGACCTTTACCTACAACGCGGATAAGCTGCCTATAGAAATAACCACCAAATCATATAACCCCTTTGGCTTTAGTGTATATGACCCATATGATGAAATAGGCCAGGAACCGGCAAGCTTTACTGCCATAGAAGCATATCAGTATGACAATAAGGGTAATATAACCGCCTCCTGGTCGCCCTTAGCTAACGGCAATACCGCGAATACAGAGTATAAAACAACTTATACTTACGATTCCACCTATAGCCTGCCTTTGACTAAAACCTATAAACAAGACGCTTCTACCACCATAACAGAGCAAAACACGGTCAGCGGAACCAATATCATACGCAGTGAAGTATTGGTCAACAATGTGGCAAAGAGTAAAACTGAATATGTCTATGGCAATGGTTCTTATCCCGGCAATATGACAGCGGAAAGAAGATATCAGGATGGCTTAGCCACTTATGTGCAGACAGATTTCGCATACCAAAACAATGCCTATCTATCTGAAATAAAGAATGCCGGTGTTTTAAACTCCGAAGGCAGCGCGGCTATCGCAACACCTTTACAGCCAGCCGGTACTATAGTCAGCAAATTAGCCTACGATACCATGGGCCGGCTGACTACCTCGACCGACGCCAATAACCTAACTACCGGTTATGCCTATAACTATGTAGGCGATCTGACCACACAAACAAATCCGGACAGCACCACTATTACCTATACCAGAAACTATACCACAAACACCCTTACCGTTAAAGACGAAAACAATACCCAGATCCGCTATGACTACACACCCTTCGGCCAGGAATACGAGGTGCGTGATATGCAAAGCGGCACCGTACTTACCCGCAAGACTTATGACAATCTTTCTCGTCTGGTCACAGAAGCGGATTTACTGAACAACGCCACTACCACTTATCTCTATGATAATGTATCGCGTCTAGCTTCCAAAACAACGCGCAACAGCAGCAATACCATATTAGCTCAGGAAACCTATGACTATGACGCGTCTCCGGATTACATGATGTTTCTCAATGGTTTACTTAGTGACGGTCCTTTCCGCAAGATACAAAAAACGGTCGTTGGCGAAGCGAACGCGCCCAGTGTAGTGACCACCCAGTATTACGATAATATGGGGAGTTTGTGCAGAGAAGGCCGGGTATTCAACAGTACTGAATATATGGATTATTACGGCTTTGACTATGTGGGGAATAAAATCCAGGAACTCACTGCCTACGCGGCAAACAAACAACTACCGTTCTCTGCCAAATGGGAATACGACTACGCCGGCCGAGTTGTCAAAGCCTATAACGCTGATAACGGTTACACCACCAACACCTATAATGCTTTGGGCCAATTAGTAAGCGCCACAGATTTTACCGGTACCGCTAGCACCTTTTCCTACGATGCAATAGATAGACTGCTGGAAGAAAAAACTCCCATTGAACAAAACGGCGGTACAGTGTATAATAGCATCAAGAGAACAGATTACGATCCGGCAGGCAATATCTCTCAGAGCAGAATAAGCAATAATCTGCCAAGCTCGGCAACCACCTGGTCCCGCACGGATTACGAGTATAATAACCGTAACCGGCTGGAGTATGTAACACAATACGATGGCGCAAACATTGACAATGTAACAAAATATACCTACGACTCTGTAGGCAACACTCTGACTATGCGTGTAGGCATGAGCAGTAAATCAGCCGGAGGTCAACAAACCACCTACACCTACGACCGCTTGAGCCGCATCCTCACCCTGACCGACCCCTTGAACCAACAGGAAGTATATACCTACAAAAACAGCGGTCTAGGCTTGCTCAACACCAAAACCGACCGCAACGGCAATGTCGCATCTTATAGTTATGACGCACTGGGTCGGATACTCTCCGAGCAAGTGACCACACCGGATAATGTAACAGAAACCAACAGCTTCACCTATTACCTGACCGGCGCCAAGAAGACCGAAACCAACCCCAACGTATCCACGACCTATGTTTACGACGTTCTATCCCGGTTGACCACCGAGACTGACACAAGCGGCGGCGTAAGCACGGTTAAGTCGTACACCTACGATCTAGCCAACAACCGCCAAAGTTTTATCGCCACGGTAGGCGGTACGCAGATACATAATACCGGTTACACCTACGATAACCAGAACCGCTTAAAAACGGTGAGCGACAAGGGTTCTTTGAAAGCTACATACAATTACAACACCAACGGAGCCAGATCAAGCCTGGTTTATACCAAGCCGTGGTCAATAGTAATAACAAACTTGGATACATCAACAAAAAAGGGGATATGATTACACCATTTATATTTGAAAATGCCAGAGGCTTTCACGATGGTGTAGCAGCAGTCAGAGAAAGTGGGTTATGGGGTTTCATTGACCAAAGTGGTAAATATCTGCTATCACCAAAGTATCCCTATGTTAGTGACTGCCATAATGGTTTAATAATGATACTATCGATACCAGAAGACATGAAGGATTATCTAAACCGTGATTATCCTTATCTTGATTATCCTGATCTTGGCTTTTATAATCTTGATTTTCTCTATTATATTAATCTAGAAGGAAATGTTGTAGAACCAAAATGGTAATACTTATGAGAGAAAATCGCAGTGACTCGAAACCGAAGATTAGGACAAATACAATGTAGAAGGAGAAAAGTCAATACGGGCGAGTATTTGGGACTATAAAACTATTTTTGTACCTGCTAATGTAACTGTTTTTTGGGGGTTCGATGATGATCTAGTTCAAGAAAAGTTTCAGTGAGTTTTCATAGGAAAAGTAACCTATGGTAGAAACAGCAAGGCGGTGGTAGTGAATGAAAGCTTTACCGCCGCCGCATTGCCGGAAGGATCCCGGCGAGTGTCATAATATTTTGAAGCAAAATGTTGATTACACTTTAGTCTACGACTACCAAAGCCGCCAAAAAACGATCAGCAACAATGGGGCTTCGAAAAGAACACACAGCTACAATGCCAACGGTGCCAGTATAAGAATTGAGAGTTGAGAGAGGAGAGTTGAAAAGCTCTGTTGGCCTGCTGGTATCAATCGCCAAAACAACAAAAGAAAATATCGCTAACAAACAAAAACAACTCTACACTCTCCTCTCTACACTCTTAACTCTCAAAAGCCTACGACCGCTTCAGCAATCGCGCCACCATGGCGGTGACAGGAGCGGAGAATTACACAGTGGGCTACAGCTACGACGCCAATAACCGGTTAACGCAAGATGTGAAAACAGCAGGCAGCGCAATTACCACCGGCAATTACTTCTACGACCCAAATGGCAACCAATTAGCCAAAATAAGCGAAACCCTGACACCGGCTGGCAGTGCAACTTCGCAGGTAGGCATTGATCCTAGCGGGGTTGAGCTATATGAATACGACGGACGTAATAGGCAGGTATATTCTAACGTAAACGGTGAAGCAGTCTTCTACACATATCGCGCAGATGGATTGCGAAACTCCAAGGAAACAACTGTCGGT
>Ga0082212_10006071_pt1 | contig 16312 bp, 8 predicted proteins | sample TergutNt197P3_FD_71548 | JGI IMG/M metagenome (GOLD analysis project Ga0082212, IMG submission 71548) | Neocapritermes taracua P3 segment gut microbial communities from Petit-Saut dam, French Guiana - Nt197 P3 | ecosystem: Host-associated > Arthropoda: Insects > Digestive system > Gut ... | reverse complement strand
TTGAAGCCGGTCGGTGCGCACCTTTTGGTCGCCGCGAACGTCGATAAAGAATTTTGCCAAGTCAAGATATTTTTGCTCGCCCGTCAGTTGTTGGAGTTTGACGAGAGCGAGTTCGATTTCTTCATGTCCCGGCACTTCGACCTTTTTGCCCTGTTCACGTCCGAAGGTCTCCATGATGTGGTCGAGAAATTTTTCCGTCACGTTAAAGAGCGTGTCTTTCCCGGTGGCTCGTTTGTAAGCGACGGCGGCTTCGGTCATGTGACCGGCACAGTAAAGTTCGTGCATCACTCGTGTATTCGTCCATTTTTTGTCCGGTTCGCGGAGCGTGTAGTACGAGTTCAGATAGCCGTTGGGCTGTTGAGCGGCAGCGATCCAAGCGATGACCGCGTCGGCACGCTTTTCCAATTCGGCATCGGGATGGTCGGCAAGGGAATATGCCGTCCCTTCGAGGAGTTTGTACACGTCGGAGTCGTTGAAGTAGATGCCTTGAAAGTTTCCGTCGAGGAGTTTGGCGGCTTTGGCAAAGTTGGTGAATCTGCCAGTCTCTTCGCACCACTTGAAATTGTGCGGAATGGAGATTTCCCGATTGATTTTGAGTCTTGGCGACCAGAATTCGTCGTCGAAGTGGACGGCGGTAAAGGGAACCGCCTGAAATTGCTGCTGCGACTGGGCGAATGTTGGGAGACAAACGAGAAAAGCAATGGCGAAGGAAAGGTTTCGCATGGGAGTTGGAGGGTGAATGGAAAGTTTTCCCATTTTAGGGGATTTGGGTACGGCGGTCAACTGCTTTCGAAAAAATTCGCGAAATCGCCTAAATTCGGTACTTTATATCCTTTCTAAACCACCCATTTGCCAGAATTCCGCTCCCAACAATCGGGTTGTTCTGGGCGAGAAACCGTCCAAAGTTACTCGATCTTCTACCACCGCACATATCAGTAAAAACGAGCAGAGTGCCAATTATTGGATGATTTCTTTTTCGACGTTGCCGTCTTTTAGCCAAACAACCCGCTTCGCACGCTTGCCGACATCACTTTCATGCGTTACTAAAATAATCGTCCGTCCCTCCTGATTAAGGCGATCTAGCAGTTGTAAAATCTCTTCGGTCGTTACCGAATCAAGATTGCCCGTTGGTTCGTCAGCAAGAATGAAATAAGGATTATTGACGAGACTTCGAGCAATCGCCACTCGCTGTTGCTGACCACCGGAAAGTTGCGTCGGTCGATGTCCGAGTCGATCTCCAAGACCGACCAGTTCGGCAAGTTCCACGCAACGTTTTCGAGTTTTTCGGGACATACTGCCCTGATAAAAAAGCGGTACTTCGATGTTTTCCAAGACGGTCAACTGTTGGATCAAGTTGTACGACTGAAAAACGAAACCGATGCGTGATGCCCTTATGTTGGAAAGATGATAATCGTTGAGCGTGGTTACGTCATCATCACCCATCCAGATTGTACCGGTAGTGGGTCGATCAAGGCAGCCGAGCAGATTGAGCATTGTGCTTTTCCCAGAACCGGATGCCCCCATAATAGCAACGTAATCTCCTTCAGGAATATCGAGCGAAACCCCGCGCAGAGCTCGAACTGTTTCCCCTTTGAGGACGTACTCCTTTTTGACATCGAGCAACTTGGCAGCGAGTTTCATCCCCCTATTATAACACATTTAGAAAAAACTTTATCTACCTGCTCGTCGATTGCCTGCAATTTCGTCCATCGCTTTTGTTTCTTCTTTCTTTTTTTCTTCCAGGTACTTTTCATAACGTTTTTCTTTCAGTTTTTCGACTGTCTTGAGTTGCTTGTTTGCTGCAATAACAGTGGTTCGACGGAGTTCGATCACTTCGTCTACATCTTTTATTTTCTGTTTCAAATCGTTTTGATTGGCACGAAGAAACATTTCTTGCCGCCGAAAACTAAGCAATTGTTCGACGTTGATCGTTTGTCCCGGTTGCATGAGACTTCGGGCTGTTGCGGTTCCTTCTTCAATTTCTTTTTCAATGGACAAAAGATGTTCTTCCAGAACATTTCGCGCATTATATGCTTTTGTCAGTTCTGCCTGACATTCTTGCAATACGTTTTTACGAATTTTAATAAGCGGTTCGAGGCGAAAATTAAACATGAATCATTTAACAAAGACACCGGGGATTGTACAAATTCCTCGAAAATTAATCAAGAGAATATTACACGGGAGATTGCCATTTAGCCGCCATTGGGCGTGTTAATCCCCGGTTGCGCTTTTGGGCAGGATAGGTAAAATTGATTAAGCAAAAGCATTATCCGTCGAAGCAAGCAGTTTGATACCGCCGCCATTTGGCATGAAATAGACCATCGGCGCAATATCTAGTTTGGGTAGTGCTACAATATACTGTTTCCCCCGTGATTTGTAACATAAAACGAAGCCAGACAGCCAAATTTTCTGCCCATAAATCAAGCAATAAATATCATGTCGCACCGAAAGCACCAATTTTCCCGGGAATTTTGACAACAGTATTATGCGGCACTACCCCTTTCAGATACTGCTCCATAATTTGCTTGCCCTTGCGCCGCGACAGCGTTGCCAGAATTGGGAACATTGAATCGGCAAGAGATTGCGGCGTTAGTTGGTGTGGCTCTATTTTGCAAGGATAGCGGCAAAAAGTCAGGGGAGCGGCATATCAAGGGCGGTCGGGCGAATGTGCGCTCAGCATTGTACATGGCAACATTCAGTGCGATCCAATGGAACAAATCGTTCAAAGCGTTCTTCGACCGATTGATTGCCGCTGGAAAAAAGTATAAGGTCGCCCTGGTCGCTGCGATGAGAAAATTGATCTCCGTATTGAATGTCATGATCAAAACGAAGTCCTACTGGAAAGAGCAAAATCCAACCAGAGAAAATCCATAAAAATACCGTACCCCCCGTTGACGGAAACACAGTCGCTGTGGGAGCCCCGGAGGAGTAATTCCCGGGGCGACCCGATCTGTACACATTCCAATCTTGGCACAACAATGTATTGACATTTTCGTTCCATCGGATAGAATGCTCGTGTACCAGAGGCGAAATTGCACAATTGGAGGTATTGCATGCTCTCAATTATAAATGTCGGCACAGATTCCATCGACGATCTTGATATTGCTCGCGACGAAATCTTATCGCAACTCAAAGATAAAAAACTTTTGAAATATTCCGTCGGAATTGTTGCTTGTCATTACGACTACGTTGAACAAGGTATCATTAAAGCGATCAGCGAAGCCCTGCCGTTCGACATCATCGGTTGTTCCACCATTGGCTCGGCAGTCAATGGAAGCGGGAGCATGGAATATCTTGCTCTTACAGTGCTGACCAGCGACGATGTTTCTTTCGCCACAGTCATGTCCGATACAATTAGTAAGGATGACTTCGAGAATCCCATCGAAAAAGCATACGCTACTGCCAAAGCCACAGTGGGGCAAGACCCTGCCCTTATTTTTATGTTCGGTCCGATTATGGGAGACGTTGCAGGCGACCAAATGCTCGGAAAACTCAACCAAATAAGTGGCGGGATCCCTATTTTTGGAACTCTTTCGAGTGATCCTGAGCCGGGGTGTCCAAAAAGTTACGTACTAAAAAATGGAGAGTCCGATCGTAGAAAAATTGCGTTATTGCTCATGGGCGGCAATGTTCATCCCCGATTCCACGTTACATCAATCGCCAAACGCAACATTCAACAAAACAACGCCATCGTTACTGGTGCCGAAGGTTATCTTGTTACCTCCATCAACGATTTGCCGGTTTTGGATTATTTTGCCACATTGGGAATCACAACAAGTAAACTAGCAGCAATCACCATGATCCCATTTCTTGTGGACTTCGGCGATGGAACAGAACCGGTGGCGTACAGTATGTACGATATATCAGCAACCGGTGTCTATTGCGGCGGTGCGATCCCTAAAGGGTCAAAAATCACTTTTGCTGAAGTTGATATGAACAGTGTTATGGAGACGGCAGAGATAACACTCCGTCGGGCACTGGATGATGCAGAAAAAAATGGAGCCGACGGGATTATTGCGATCCCTTGCATGACACGTTCGCTAGTATTGAGTCCAAATGTCGAGGCAGAAATTGTTAAATCCTTGGAGATGCTGGGCAACAAGTTGCCGTTTATGTTGATCTACAGCGGCGGCGAAATCTGTCCGCTCTATAATAAACAACATGAAATTGTCAATCGATTCCACAACTTGACCTACACGTTGGTCGTGTTATAGAATTCCGTCCTGTTTACTCTCTCGCGTTATACATCCCGGTGATATTATTCGCTTTGCTCGAAACAACATTTTCACGCCGTTTTTGGTACACTGAAAACGTAAAACTAAACCGTTAGCGTCTTCTACCCAATGCCAAAACAATTCCTTATCACATCGCTCTGCTCGTTGCTCCTTTCAACCATTGTTTTTTCCCAAGAATGGAAAGAAGGAACTAAAATCATTTTGCCGGAGGTCGAACTCCGTGCCTTCGGAGTCAACTCCGCTGAATACACCCCCTACGAGTCGCCGAAAGGTGCCTCTAAACTGGTGCTTCACGCCGAGTCCGAAGAGAAAGCCCAAATGTTCTACGCCAAATATCTGCATGATCTCACGCTCGGCGACGGTTGTGCGATCAACTTCCCCGTGGAACCGGATAAAACTGCCCTTTTCTTCGTTCGCGAACAAGGCTGGATCACCGCCACCATCGACGGCAAAACCGTGACGTTTCGAACCGCTCTATCGTTGGATGACTTCGGAATGTCCCTATCGGGAAAATCCAGCCAGGAGCCTTTTTCGCTCCCAAAATACCTGACGGCGTGGAACGATCATCCGTTTCGCTTTTATTATTGGTTCGACCAACCAAAGCGAGGCGTGGATGCACGGGAGTACCGCTATCTGCCGGAATACGATTGGGCAAAAGAACGGCAGACCGGTCTCATCGGTTGGGTTGATCTCGCACGAAATGAATCCGCCGAAGGAATCTCGCAGTTGAACACGATCACCTGGGGAATGCGCGCTGCCGAACGACGAGGATTGCCCTACGTGGTGAACACATCACTCACGAATTATCAGGTTGCCATCATGAATCGATTCGCTGCCGATACCCAAATGGGAATGCCCGATTTCAGTGGTGCGTTTTACTGCGTCAGCGATCCCAGTCACGGCGGCAATCGCGGCGTTTCTTGGGCATCGAAAGAAGGGAAAGACGCAATTCTCGCAACGCTTCAAAACGTGATCCGTGAAACGAAAGATTCGCCGAACGTAATCGAGTATCTCGAAGTCCACAGCGAACTGCGGCACGGTACACACGATCTCTACACCGAATACGGTCCGGTTGCCGATGCCGGATACCGAGAATACCTGCAAAAGAAATACAGCGGCAATCTTGCGACGGTCTCGCAACGTTGGTACGACGATCCGAATCATCTGAAATCTTGGGACGACGTTCATGTTCCTGAAGCGGCATCCTTTGCCGGTTGGAACGACCGTGCCTTCGACTTGAAAGGGGATTGGAAAATCAAGTCCCAGCCGCCGCTCGGCGAACTGCCCGCCGATCTCAAACGAGGAACGCGGGAGTTCGAGCAGTGGGAATTGCAAATTCGGGCTCCGCAAGAATGGTTCGCCGCCGATTTCGATGATTCCGATTGGCAGAGCATTCCCGCACCGGGACACGACATCGGCATGTTCGTGCATCGCCGCAACGAGATGGTCTTCCGCCGAGACTTTACGCTCACCGAAGATTGGCTCAAAGCAAATCCGCATGTTTGGATTTACGTTTGGGACTTGAACCGTTCGTATCATCGACCGCAGCAGGTTTGGATCAACGGAAAACTTGTCGGCGAACAACGGGTTCCCCATGCGATGAACAACGTGATGGTTTTTGAAGCGTCCGAATTTCTCCAAGTTGATCGCAACAACATTGCGCTGCGGCTGGGGGAAGGATTTCTCGCTTACAAAGTTTATCTTTCGCCGGATGAACCGTTGCGGTATCCGCATCTGAAACCGTCGGAGAATCGCCGCTGGGTCGATTTCGTCGGTTGGTGGCGGCAGTCCCGATTCGATGCCGTCGAACGGGGACTCCAAATGATTCGAGAAGTCGAACCGAACCGCTCGATCATCTGCATGTCGCCGTACAGTTATTTTGCCGGTATGCGTGAACTCTGCGTGAAATACGGTGCGAGGTTCCACGACACCGGAGCGATGTCCGGCGGTTTGTACGTTGACTTGCCCGCCTTGATGCGCGGTGCCGGTTTGCCCTGTTCGCTCGAACCGGGTGGAATCGCCGCTGATGTCGATGAACTCCGCCGATTCCTCGGTTCGTGGTTGGTCAATGGAACGAACGCCGTCCATTACTTCATTCATCTCGGTTTCGTGTTTTGGGATCCCGAACAAAAAAAGTTTTTCGAGGACTCCTTCGAGCAAATTCAATTCATGGGAAAACATCACATTCCGCGTGCCGAAGTCGCTTCGCTCACCGACGATCAGGTTAAAAACTTGACGCTGTTCCCGTTGCCTGTTGATCACAATGTTTGTTTCCCGCAAAATCCCGGTCATTGGGTGTTGCCGATTCAACTGATGCAGGAATATCACTGCGACAACCTGACGCTGTACGATTTTGAAGACCCGGAACTGAAAAACGCTTCGAAGTACCGCTCGGTCATCGACATGAACACGACGATTTTGACCCCGGAGCAGGTCGAAGGAATCGAACGCTGGGTTCGCAACGGCGGGCTTTTCGTAACCTACGTCCAAACGGGTCGGCACACTCCCGAAGCGGCGGATGCGTGGCCCATCTCGAAGTTGACCGGTTACAAAGTCATCGGTATCGACAAATATGACACAGACGGACGCACGCAATGGCGCAAAATTCGCATTCCGGAGAATCAGCCGGTCTTCAAGGAAGACCGCTGGGCAGAAAACCAACGCAACGGTAATGGTTTGTCGCTGGAAAAAGTTGCGCCGGAATGTACCGACCTGCTTTACTGGGAAGACGGCAGCGTGGCGGCGGGGTTGCGCCCGCTGGGAAAAGGATATGTGATCCATCTCGGTGCAAAGTTTTCGGACAACGTCATCTGGGGAGGCAACGGCGTGTTTCCGAAAGTGATGGGGCAGATTCTCGCTTGGAACAAAACGCCGCTCCTGACGGCAAGAGCGGAAGGAGTCACCCTGCAACGCTCCGTAACCAACGATGGTCTGTTCAATGCGTGGACGCTCGTCAATATGGATCGTGAGCCGCGTGAAACCCGGCTGGTGTTTATCGCCGATGCTCCGAAAGAATTGCTCGAAATCGGAACGAACAAACGTTGGACGCTTGCCAAACAAGACGACGAAACTTGGGCAACCGAGCCGATTCCTTTCATTCGAAATGAGTCCCGAATTTTCACGGCACCGCGTAACGAAATTGCAACCGCTCCGCTGAATTGGTTGAATCTCCAACGTGAATGGTGGAAAGGTGTTTGGAAGCCGGATGCCGATTACCAACCGCTTCCGCCGGCACCGACCGAACACACGCTCAACCTGAACGATGGTTGGAAGGTGAAGCCGCTGACCGAAACCGATGAACCGGCAAGCATGATTGCTACCGATTTCGACGATTCCGCTTGGGAAAAGGGGCGCATCGAATCGTGGACGGTACCGGAAGAGTCGCCATCGAAGTTGCGAATGTACCGCCGAAACTTCGAGATACCGGCACACTGGCAGGGTGGACAAGCCGTGCTGATGTTTCAGGGGAATTACGACAATCCGTTCACCGGCGGACGCGGCGAAGGTCGCCTATGGATCGACGGTGAAGAGATTCAACGTTTCCAGCGGGGCGTACCGCTCAAAGATTGGAAGCCGGGCAAGGCGTATCGGTTGGCTCTGTTCGTGAAGGGGTATGGCGATGTTTGCGGTTCCGGCGGAAATTTTTGGATCGCTTGGATTCCCGAACCGGCAAGCACATTTGACCTCGGCAGCGATTGGACGCTCTCAAAGGATGGTTTGAATTGGAACGAAAAACCGAGCCCGTTGCCGGGACCGGTACCGGAGTATCGGTTTGCCCGTCGGACGTTCGTTTGTCCAAATGTGGAACCATCGGCGCAGGTTTACATCCGTTACGAAGGGACTCGCGGCGGTTGGACGGGGGTGATTATCAATGGACAGTATTTGCGTCGGAGTCATCACAATTTGACGGAGTTCACGCATTTGAACATTACGCCGTGGGTGCAATCGGCTGGTCAGAACGAAATCATTTTGGTCGGCGATGCGGATCGCGGACAGGAAATCAAGGCAGTGCGATTGGACTTTTATCGGTGAGAAGCGGCTGTGCCGGCGAATTTTATCCATCGCACTGGATGCCGTTCTGGATGAAGTCGCTTCATAACATTGTGTCAATTACCGTAAAAAGGGAAATGTTTACCGAAGGGACAGGGTACACCGAACGCAAAATCAGTTTCAGTGTCCGCAAGAAAACGGTAAAGGCGCGGTGCCGCGTCGTCCATGGATTTTCGTCATCCCCCCCACGACTTTTGCCGATGGATTGCGGTCCTTTTTTAGGCGCACCCGTGCCATCAGGATGAACTTTGATGTAGGTACTGTCCTATGCAAGAACCTTAATGCCTTCTCTGTCAACAACTTGCGTTTGAAATTCTGCTTCGATACGGTCGAAGACTCCTTTGTTGATCCAGCATCGAAAACGTTGATAAATGGTGTCCCAGTTTCCAAAATGTTTTGGCAGGGCTCTCGCCATTTGCAACCATTTTCAGTGATGTATTGCATTGCTCAGAGAAAGGTTAGGTTGTCAATTTCCACGTTGCGACGCTGTTTCGGGAGCAAACGTTTGATACGCTCGTATTGTTCTTGTGTCCATTCCATGACGAATGATAACAATTTCAAAAAAACAACAAAAAATTAGTGTCAACATGCCCTAATTCTGCTTGAACTGTTTCAGGACATTTTCCGTTTGGAGACTGAGTTCGAGAACGAACCGGGCAAGCCGGTTTTTGAAAACTTCAAAAAGTACCAGTGCCGGTATGGCAATCAACAGACCGATCTGCGTGGTTACCAGAGCGGTCGAAATCCCCTTTGCCAGTTCGCTTGCTTGTGGCGGACCGCCGCTTTGAGCAATCACACTGAACGCATCAATCATTCCAAAAACGGTTCCGAGCAGTCCGACCATTGGCGAAATCGAGGCGATGGTACCGAGGTAACTCAAACGGTGTTCGAGAGCCATCACTTCCTCTTCGGCGGCATCGGTCATCGCTTGTTCAGTGGCGGCAACATTGTCGGACATTTTGACGAGACCGACCGATAAAATCCTGCCGAGCGTCGAATCGCTGTTTTTGGCAATCTCATAGGCTTCCTGGTATTCCTTGGATGCCATTTTTTCATGAAATTGTTCGATCATTTCCGGCGGAACAACAGCATTTCGGGAAATCGCAAGCCAATTCATGATGGTCAGCGTAATGAAGACAATCGAAATGAGAACGAAGAGTGGACCGAAGTAGATACCGCAGGATTCAATGTACCAAGAGAGCCAACTGATTTCGTTGGCGGCATCTGCACCGGCTTGCGCAAAAAGGATCATTGAGTTCATGGCATGATTGTACCGCATGAAGGCAAGGAAAAAAAGAGACGACGGGAATACAACACCATTTTTCTCTTTCCAAGATGCGCATTAGCGATAGTCCAATTCGTCCGTTTTTGGAATATCATCAAGCGATTTGATTTGGAACAATTCCAAAAATCGAGCGGTCGTGTGATAACGGACGACACTTTTTTTGTTTTGTATTTCTCGGCTTATTTTCAATAAATTACGACGAACCAGTTGGTTTATGACCGTCGTGGAAGACTGCTGGCGAATGCTTTGAATCTCTATTGCTGTGATCGGTTGCCGATAAGCGACAACAGCCAACGTGTCAATCGCCTGCTGCGACAGTTGAGTTTCCCGAATTTTTCCGTGGAAATTGATACGAACCGGCTCAAATTCCGAGCGGAGTACCATTCGATACCCAGTGTGCTCGGAAACGATGGTGTACGGACAATTTCGCTCTCGGTATTGTTCGTTCAGATGAATGATCGCCTGATTGACATCTTCTATGGAAACGTTTCGTAATTTTCCGGCAATCTGATCCGTACCGAGCGGACGGTTTTCCTGGTTGCCGACAAAGAGCATGGCTTCAATAACCATTTCAAGGCGGATCCCTACCGCGATAGGCGGTTCGCCATTGGAGGGCGTTAAACCGTTTTCCTTTTCCATGTCGATGGAATCGTCAATTCCGTAATCAGGTTGTTCATTGACCACCAGTTTTTGTTCCGCCGAGAATTCGATTTCGGGAATGGACTGGACAAGTTCTGCTTCTGCGGATTGGATTGTTGCGAATGCTTCACGGAGTGACTCAAACGACAGAATGTCTGCCGGTTCAGGAGCGTCCTCTTCCGAGTCAAGAATTTCCTCGAAAGCGACCGCACCGGAAAATCGGTTCTTCCCCATGGGAATTGTGTGTTGCCCTTCTTTCATGCCAAATGATACATAAAAAAGCGTTCTGTTTGAAGAGCAAAATAGAGGTCACGGAGAGGGTTTATCCAAAAAAATACCAAACATTTTGTTTCCGTTTACAGTATAATGACGGCGAAGCGAAAGTTAAGACTGAATTTATGCTGACAAAACGACTGATTGCATGTTTTGACATTATCGACGGCAGAGTCACGAAGGCGGTGCGGTTTCAGGACAACATCGATGTCGCTCCCGCCGAAGAATTGGCAGAAGCAATGTACGATGCACAGATCGACGAGTTGATCTTTTACGACATCACGGCGAGCGCACAAAAACGCAGCATTGACATTGAAACTGTCAAGCGAGTGGCACGCCGGGTCTTTATCCCTTTTACTGTCGGCGGCGGAATCAAGAATTTGGACGATATGTACGAAGCCCTCAAAGCGGGAGCGGAAAAAATCAGCATCGATTCAATGGCGGTGCGAAATCCCACGATCATTGCCGAGGGTGCGAAAGCCTTTGGGTCGCAATGCGTGGTGTTATCGACACAAGTGAAAAAGACGAACCAAACGCCCAGCGGATACGAAGTGTTCATCGACGGCGCATCCCAAGCAACCGGCATGGATGCCATTGAATGGATCAAGCGTGGGCAAGACCTCGGCGCGGGAGAAATATGCGTCAACAGCATCGACCGGGATGGGACGCTGTCCGGCTATGATCTCGAATTGATGAAACTGGCGGAGTCTGCCGTTTCGGTTCCGCTCATTGCCTCCGGTGGTGCCGGTGTGAGTGAACATTTGAAAGCACTCTTTACGAAAACGGAATCACAGGCGGCGATCATCAGCAGCATGTTGTACTCTCCTCGAATGGAGCGAAATTATTCCGTTCGGGAGTTGAAGGAATACCTGCTGAAAATTGGTGTAAACGTACGGCCGGGCGGCAGTCCTAAAATGTTCGCGGAGCCGCTATCGTGAGATTACGCCCCACCGAGAACGCAATGCGCTCTCAAAGGATTTTGCCCTTCCCCTATCGGCGGAGAATCGGTATACTTCCCCCAGAATGTTTCCGCTCCGTCCGTTGTTATTTTCGATCTGTTTGCTTGTCTTTGTCGCTTCGGTAGAAGCGAACGAATGGCGTGTGCTCCACTCCGAGCAAGGAGCGAAACTGACCGCTCAAACACCTCTCAAAGACAGTACCGCTCTCATTTTGCAACTGCCCGATGGAAAAGCCTGCATCACGCTCGGCAGTTCCATCGGTTTTCCACTGGTCATCGAAGACTTGACTCCCACGTTGCGAGTTAAATCAGATCAATCCGGTATCGCCATCGGTGCACAGATTGTCCTGCCCAACACGATTCACCCCGGTACCAAACGTCCCGTTACTTATGTCGTCCCCGGCACGAAATACACCGGTTCCAGCGACTGGGAAACGCTCGGTATCCCTAATCTTCAACGGGAATCAAAGCGAATTGCCGACCTGCTTCAATCCGAACTCAAAACATCTTTTGACACGAGGGGACAATACGTCCGGCAGATCGTTCTCTTTGCCGAACAGTTGCCGCAGCAGAGCGAAAGACGGCAAATCCATGTGAGTCCGCTAAATGTTGCCGGTCATGTTGCCGCAAACGTCGGTAATACCGAGCGGGAATTCGTTTTCGACCCGCTCAACTATGCAGGTTTCAAAGTTTCGGTCAGTGCCAAGCCGATGTACCTACAAGGCAATCAACATGCCAATACCGAGTGGGAATCGCCGCTCCGAAACCACATTACCGCTCCGTTCGTTGCCACGCCGGATGGTCATCCAGTTGTGCGAACCTATCCCGATGGAAATTATGAATTGACCAGTTTGACCAATCAGTCGCTTTCAGAATCCCCTGCCGCTTTGGTACACATTCGGTTCAACGACGGTGTTTTGTATCTCGACGATGTTCCCGTCGGTGTCCGTGCCATTGAACATCAGGGGGAACCGCTGGAATTATTGCGTAATTTGAAATTCAATGCTGTTTGGCTCAAAGAGTCACCGAGTCTGGCACTCCGGCAAGAAGCACAACAAGTTGGCATTTGGCTTATTTGTCCGCCGCCGAGCAATACCGAATTAGAAACCGCCAGAGTCTATGATCCCGGTGCCGCATCGGGACGCTCCGCAGCATCGGTTGATTCCAGTTACGACAACGTGTTGATTTGGAATCTCAGCAACGAAGGTTCCCACTCGGGGCATCTTGCCCACACACAACAGGCGCAAGTTGTGCAAAATGCCGACCGGCTCAAACGCCGACCGTTGCTCTGCACTGCCCGAAGCGGTATCTATGATTACAGCCGAACGGTTGATATTTTGATGATGTTCCGCGAACCGCTCTTTTCGTCGCTGGACATGCTCGATCTGCAAACGTGGCAACGGGAATACCCGACGCTGGCGCGTCCCGACACCGCTTTTTGGTGTACTGTCCAGACGCAGCCTTCGACGAAGTTGACCGAACAGTGGGCAATGTTCGAAGGCAATCCGGCGTTCATTAGTGCCGTGTCTTACGAACAGATCAAAACACAGGTTTACCTCGCATTGGCAGCAGGAGCACGGGGCATTTTGTTCACGTCGCACACACCGCTGAACAACAACGATCACGAGTCGGAATTCCGCCGCACGGCACTGGAACTGGCGAATTGGGAATTGCAACTGGTCGAAGAGTGGTTCGCTGCTGGTAAAAGACCCGCTTCGCTGGCAAGATCGAATCAATCGCTGGTGAGCAGTGCAGTCATTCGGACAGAGAGGTCTCGACTGCTCGTGCCGATTTGGCAGGAGCGGCAAAACCAATCGGCAATCGGTGCCGCCGTCGTCGGACATGTGCGGTATGTGGTGCCGGGAATTCCCGAAACGTATGAAGCGTATCATCTTGTGCCGGGTCGGGTTCTGCCGATGAAAACCGAACGCGTTGCCGGCGGGATGCAGATCGAACTCGAAGAGGCGAGTTTGAATTCGTTGGTCTTTTTCTGTGAGGATTCTGCCATTCGCGCCCATGTGGGACAACGTGCCACTCTGATGGGACCGCGAACCGCTTACTTGGCGTGCCGATTGGCAGAGTTGGAACTCGCCATGACGCAACAGGTTTTATCCGCATTGAAGCGGGCAAAGGATACGAAAACGATTCCGGTGCATCCGAAAGATAATTTGCCGCTCATTGCGATGCCAGAACATGAATCGATGCTGCGGATGACGAAAGAAGATATTGATCTTGCGAAGAGTCTTGCGAGTCGAACTCCGCCGGATTATGCTCATTCTTACCTTTTAGCAGAACGGGCAACGCGAGGACTGCGATACACAGGACGTTCGCTCTGGTTGGAAGCGACGCGGCACGATTGGAATTTGTGTATGACACCGGTGTCGGTCTCCTTTGCAACGTTGCCGCTCTATTTGACGGCGTATCAGCGAACAAATGGAGCACAGTTAGGAGCGAACCGGTTGCCCGGCGGCGATATGGAAATGCGGACATTGGAGCAAGCCGGTTGGGAGCCGATGGCACACAAAGTCGAAGGAGCGTTCGTGGCGAAAAAGGAGATGACACCGGTCGCCGCCCACTCCGGTCAAACCGGTTTGCAACTGGTAGTGGCTCCCTTGAATCCAAAGGATAAACCAAAACAGTTGGAAACCGTACCATTTTGGGTGGTAACACCGGCAGTGCCGGTACGGATGGGGGAAATGATTTGCGTGAACGGTTGGATTCGGATTCCGCAGCCGCTCGAATCGACGGTGGACGGTTTGATGATTTTCGATTCGCTCGGCGGCGAAGAATTGGCGTTGCGGTTCGTTCACACGGCGGGAGAGTGGCGGCAGTTTGCATTTTACCGGAATGTTCCAGAGGACCGCAATTACTATATTTTCTTCGCACTCAATGGTTTTGGCGAGGTGCATTTGGACGACATTCGTGTTTCGCCGGTGCAGTTTGACATGCCGGTGCAACCGACTCAACCTTCGCAGCCGGGTTCCACGCCGTATTGGCAGCGGTTTAATCCGTTCCGATACATTCCGCCGTTACCGAATAGGGGGTAGTAGCGTACCGATACCTGCACTTTTTGCACGTTCAAGAGCGGAGAGTAACCTGAACATCAAACGTTTCTTGACAAATCAGTAGTGTCGTGCTATGTTTTGATATACTCAAACCGAATACTCATCATACTATGCAACGAAAATTACTTTTCTTCGGTATTGTTTCCATGTTTTTGATTCTCAGTCCGCTCGATGCGGCGGAACTGACACCGGAGCAAATCACCGCAACTTGGAAGGACGGCAAAACATTGCCCCAGTCAATCTTTGAGACGTATCAGTTACCCGCAACACGACCGGGAAACAACGACACGGGGATCAACGTCCTCATTGACCTCAATCGCCGGTGCAATTTCGTTTGGCTCTGGAATTATCAGAGTCAATTTGCCCGCAACGGTTTTCGTGTTTGTGGGGCGCAGGCAACTCTCGACACCATTCTCGGCGAAAATCCGCTTTGCCGAGTCCGAGTCAAGACCGACGATGCTGAACCGTTTGCCTGGTGGGTACCGCCGAAGTTCAACGTTGCCATCGTTCGTGCTGGCAGTCCCACCCAACAGCAATTTTTGCCCGAAGAGGTGGAAACGCTGAAAAAATTCGTCCAAGATGGCAGCGGACTCGTCATTATTTCCGAAACTCCCCGAAATGAAAACATCGCGAACACTTGGTCGTTCAACACCCTCCTAGCGACATTTGGGGCAAAAGCGTTGCCGGAAAGTCAGCAAGCGGAATTCGGTCGCTCCACCGTTTTGCAATTAAGCGATGATTGGGAAGCAACACTGACAGGAGCAGAAGGCGGTGTCGTTCGTGCCAAGCGGCAATTCGGAAAAGGACGCGTGTTGATTCTTGAAAGCGACTCCGTACTTTGCAATACGCAAAACGTACCACGGAATGCACAAACGGCAGAAACTCGGCGAAAGGAAGAAGAGACAATGACCCGGCAAGTGGAACTGCTCCGCTGGGTCGCCGAAGGCAAAGAACCCGTCGGCGGTTCGCCGACCCTTCCGCAAGCCAGAGCGGGCGGCGGTGGAATCTATCCCGACCAAGAAATGATTGCCGATGGAATCGTCGCCTACTACGCCAAAAACCAAATTCCAGACCTGCTAAAAGTCGTTAAAGAAGATTTGCCGAAAGTTACCGGCCTGATTTATGCTTGGCTACCGTCGCAAAAACCGGAAGAGCCGGTCATTTTCATTTTGTCGGCAAGTTCCGGCGGCGGCTGGGCAGTCAATGTCCGGCTACCGAAGGAAGTCGGAATCATTTCCGATGACCGATACGGCATCATCGGCATTTTCGCTCATGAACAAGCCCACACGATGCGTGGACCGGTTAACGAAAAAGGAGGGTACGGAGCGTCTCCGGCACACGATCTCAGCGGCGAAGCCCACGCCGGTTGGTTCCAAGGAAAAGCATGGGCAATGTTCTATGAAAAGGATCAAGAAAAATCGAACCGCGATTGCAATAGTATTCTAAACGACCGAAATAAGTTCTTGGCGTTTGATTTTGTCAAACATTACCAGAAGGATGATCCGCAGTTCGGCAAAGGATACGATTGGACGAAACTCTGGTGGGTTTGGCAAAAACTAGATGACAAGTATGGACCGACGTGGTACCCGCGTTGGTATTGGGTTCGGGCAACCCGATGGCAGGACCAACCGAATCACCGGCAATCGTGGGACGAAACCGTGGAGGACATGAGTATTGCCGTCGGCGAAGATTTGTTTCCGTTCTTCAAAGAGATCGGCACATCGTTGAGTAAGGATCGTTTTACGGAAGTTGAATTCCAAGGGACAATACTGACACTACCGATAGCGGATATCGAAATATCACCGGG
>Ga0082212_10006070_pt1 | contig 16319 bp, 11 predicted proteins | sample TergutNt197P3_FD_71548 | JGI IMG/M metagenome (GOLD analysis project Ga0082212, IMG submission 71548) | Neocapritermes taracua P3 segment gut microbial communities from Petit-Saut dam, French Guiana - Nt197 P3 | ecosystem: Host-associated > Arthropoda: Insects > Digestive system > Gut ... | reverse complement strand
CTCTTGGATCAAGCCTTTTTTAAGAATTGATAACTTTTTTGATAACGCAGATGCCCCACTTGTCAATAACTGTTCAAACACTAAATGTTTCATTTTGAACAATTGCAACCTTTCTGTTTTGGTATTTTCTTAATACGCCGATAAATCATTGCGTATTACGTAAACCACAGTGTACCGACATGGGTTCCGCATACATCTTAATTTTTTAGAACTGATAACTTTCCTGATAGCGTCCTGATTCCGGCATTAAAGACGAGGCAAGCTGGCAATGCTAACTGCCCGTACAGCAACAACTTAGCGTTTTATTGGAATGAATGAGACAGACGCTTCCAGGCAGAAGCTGATGGTTTTTATCCAAACTCCAAATATTCTATCTATGTTACCATTATTAATGATACCATCGTTGACGTTGAGGAGGCGTACGATCTTACTTTTTCCGGCAGTACTTCTTCCGGCGGAGGTTTCCAAAGGCCGGTGTCGGTGACCGATGTCCACAGCCCGACTCAAGGCGCTTTGGCGATTCCTTTTTTAAGACAGCGGGTACTTGAGCATCAGACTGTTGGTGTTGACGGAGTTGCAGGCTGTACGCTTACCAGCATGGGGTATTTAAATGCCGTTGAGGACGCTCTGCGCAAGGCCGGCGCCCCGAAACGGATGTTTGAAAAACCAAAGACCAAATTTGAAACCCGGAATGTTGACCTTGTGATTATGGGAACCGGTATGGCGGGCCTTGCCGCCGCGGTAAAGGCACAGACTGATAAGCCCAAAGCAAATATTGTCCTAATTGACAAGATGGATTTCGTCGGCGGCAGCAGCGCCACATCGGGCAATGTAATTAACATGCCTATAGATGATACTCCAACCGAAAAACAAAGATGGTATGAGTATTATGTGATGAGAGGCCGGGGGCTTGGCCAGGTTGATGAAACGTTAATGAGGCATTGGGCGGACAATGTATTGGACGCGTATAAATTTCTTATAGGCCGGGATCCGTCATATAAAGTACCTTTAGGAACCAGTTCCGGCACTACCGGGCCTACCGGCCGGATGCGGAATTTTACCGCTGCCGGTCAGGGTGTTAGCGGACAACGACACACAGACTACCTCCTCCTCAGGTTTGAAAGGCTTGGCGGTACCGTAATGCTGGGCGTAGAAGGCACCAAACTTACTACGAACGCGGCCGGAGATGTGATCGGAGCAATAGCAAAAGACAGAAAGACCAATACCGAAATTACTTTTGTGTCAAAAGCCGGAGTGATCCTTGCCACAGGCGGATATTTCCATAGCCGAACGCTCATGGAAAAATATAATAAGGTTCATTTTGACTATGCGCAGGCACATCAGGGCGGCGAGTTTGGTACCGTAGCCGTTGGAAGCCATACGGGTGACGGCATTTTAATGGCAGAAGCAGTCGACGCGAAATTAAGGATGACTTCCGGATTTATGGGGAATGGCTGTGTTCACCCCAGAAAAATGGTTACCTGGAATGGGAGCCTGTTTGCAAGCGATGGGACTATCAGCCCGTATCTTACCTACACCATATATGATCCCAGTCCTACTGTAGGCACTACCCCTTACCCAACCGGAACGGCCAATCCTAACTACATTGATCCCGCCAGCCTTTCGTTTACCGGTGTGTATCCTACATACGCGGGTTACCCTGTCGAGGGCACTCTGGACAGTTTGCCTACCGACTTTACATACGAAACCAGATTTCAATATACCGAAAATTCTAACGATTATGCGGCGCAGCACCGTTGGGCATCTGAAAAAATTGCTGAAAATGGAAACCTGAGATTCTGGCTGCTTACCAACAGCGCTCCCAATACCGAATATTTCACCAAGGGTTGGGCATTTACAGCTTCTACCATTAAAGACCTGGCCGCGCAGATTGGATTAAGCGAGGAGACCTTGAGGAAAGGTTTTGAGGATTATAAAACGTTAAATACCACTGAACCGGGCACATTTACCGCTTCAAATTGGTTTTTCGGCGGTTATGGAACTATTGGCGGTATTGCAATAGACGTAAACAGCCGCGTTCTGCATAAAGATTCCGGTACAATAACTGGCCTTTGGGCTGCGGGCGAGACAGCCAATGGGCAGATGCTCTTTAGGGAATATCCCGGATCGGGAAGTTCGCTTTCCCAGTGCATTATTACCGGGTTTACCGCAGGAAAAGATGCCGCAAGCAAAATTCCGTAATTTTTAGCAGATTTAGCTTCTTCTTAAACCGCTGCCATTGGTATTGGCAGCGGTTTTTGGTATAATGGCATATATGGACGTATGTCCGTATCAACGTTTTTTGCATTATGGTTTTTTGGAGGTAGCTGATGAAAAAATTGAGGAAACCGCTGGCAGGTCTGGTAATCCTGCTGCTGTGCCTGTCGCTATTTACCTTTGCGGGGTGCGGCGATGACGGCGGGGGTGGAGACAGCGACCCGCTCATGAGGCCCGGTGAATACGAAGTTACCTGGCCTGGTTTTGAGCATGACTTTACAATTAAAGTTGCAGTCGATGAGTACAGCATCTTATCGATAACCATTGTAGCCCAGCAAGAATCTACCGGTATCGGCGCACGCGCTCTCCCAATAGTTAGCCACAGCATCGTGGAATTGCAATCGGTTGAAGTAGACGGCATGTCCGGCGCAACCATAACCAGCAATGAATTAAAATTGGCCGTGCGTGAAGCGCTCACCAATGCCGGCGCTACCTCGAAAATGTTCGCAGCGGACAAAAGGACTCCGGTGCCGTATAATGGCTATACCGAAGATTTTTCTCCCGATGTTATCGTCGTGGGCGGAGGGCTTGCAGGTCTGTATGCCGCTCTGAATGTTGCCAAAAACGGCGGAAATGTACTGCTTCTTGAACAGAACAGTTCTTTTGGCGGTTCTTCAAGCTATAGCGGCGGAGCATATGCCCACGCTGGTTCAGAGTACCAAAAGGCATTTTATCCGAGCCTCGCCGGAACTGCCGCTACTTATGCCAATTGGCTGATAACCGGAACTAATGCGGGCGTTTTAAATACAAATGTAGATGGGTTTAAGACCGAACTCGCAACCAAGATGGCCGAGCGGACCGGCCCTGCTCTGGATAATATGATTGCCTGGGGCGTCAGGGTCACCGGTTTGACAAATCAGGCCAGCGGCGCATATTGCGGGACCAATTTTGGCTCTTCCCGTGTCGGTGTGCCAAATCTTTCGGGCGGCCGCGGCTATGACATTATTGAACCGCTCGTTGATATGCTGCAGATCTATGTAGGGTCGCGCAGGCTAGCATACCTCCTCAATACCAAAGCAACCGAAATCCTTGTCGATGCAACAGGAAAGGTTACCGGCGTTAAAGCAGAAGATAAAAGCGGCTCTAAAAATTATTCGGCAAAGGCAGTTATTCTTGCTTCAGGCGGCTTTGCCGATAACATAGAAATGCTTATGAAACCGGTTTCAGAGGGCTATCCCGGATTGAAAAAATTCGGCAGTTCATCGGGCGGCCAGAGCATCGGCAACATGTTCGATGCGGCAATGAAGGTCGGCGCCGGCACCTACCGTATGGAAGTTACCCGTTTCGACGGCGGCATGATCGAGGCGGGGTACCACTTCAATGGCAAAAAAGTTGAAATGGAAGCCAGGTACAGTCAAGCCGGAATTGTGTGGCTGAACAAAGCCGGAGTGCGTCCCGAAAATGAATGGACTACCGACAACTTTCAGCGCTGGGCAGTGTGGCGCGAAGCTCAGGATCAAACGATATACCTGGTGTTCAACGAAAGCATGGTAGCTGGATGGCCTAATCCTTGCCTGTATTTGGGGAATTATGCCACAGGGGCTGCTGATAGAGACAATGTGCGGTTCAATGAATTGGTCGCAGAAGAAAGAGTCGCATGGAAAGCCGACACTCTTGCAGGAGCCGCAGCAAAAGCGGGCCTTGATCCGGCAACGGTAGCTGCGACTATCGCAGATTACAATGCCAACAGAGGTAATCGCCTTGAACTTAATCCTGCACAGCCCTGTATTATCCTGGAGACTATCGCCAGCGTTAAAGGCACTTTGGGCGGCCTCTTGTCCAATGAAAAAGCCGAAATACTAAAACCCGACAACAGCACTCCAATACTGGGGCTTTACGGCGCAGGAGAAATCCTCGGCGACATCGGCAGCACCGGCCAGAGCTGGTTCGGCGGCGTATGCCTCACATTGTGTGCGGGCTGGGGAGACGAAGCATCGAATAACGCGCTTGTTTATGCGAAACAATAAACGCTAAACAACTTTTTGTTGTCGATTTGTTTTTACCGCCGCCCCGTAACACGGGCGGCGTTTTTACATAAAAAATGGAGAAAACCTTGAAATCCTAAAAATACTTGGTATAATATAGTAGGATATTACTAATTTTTTGATATTTATGGGCGTATGCTCATAAAAAAATAAGTTTGGAGGTTTTTGTTATGAGGAAAAAATGGCTTACGGTCTTGATTGCCGTATTGGTGGTTTTCTGCTTTACAGGCTGTAAAGACGATGGGGGCGATCCAAAAGACGGGATGTTTGAACCGGGCACATACACCGCGACTGCGGAAGGGTTCCCGGGAAATGGGCTATATCCTACAAAAGGCTATGTAACTGTCAGCGTCCTGTATTCAACGAACAGGATTGAGTACATAACGGTTATGAATAGCACTGAAAGAGAGCCCTTTAGAACAGCCGCCATGGAGCGCATTCCCTATGCGATCGTCAAGCATCAATCGCTTGATGTCGATCTGGTATCAGGCGCGACATTTACCAGCTATGGGATAATTGATGCTGTATCAGACACACTTTTACAGGCAGGCGGCGATCTGAGTAAATTTAGCGTCAGTCCGAAAATCGATAAGAATAAAGCCAGCACGATCTCCACCGAAGTTCTGGTTGTGGGTTCGGGAATTTCCGGGCTTTCAGCGGCAATTGAGGCGAAAAAAGCAGGCGCCGATGTCCTTGTTATCGAAAAGCTTGGCGTTTTGGGCGGGGTTTCTGCTGTCAGCGGTGGCATGGTACATGGCGCCGATAGTTCTCCAATGAAAGCCAGGCAAACCAACGATCCCAATAATTGGTTTACCGGCGACAGTGCGGCAAAATTTGCCAATGAATTGATAAACGATTTATCTATGGGCCTGCCCAAGCCGGACGGAAATGGTCCGATGCTCACGCAGATCGCCAATTTGTCGGCAGACACGGTCGATTGGTTCATCGGCATGGGCGTTGCCTACCCGCTCGGCACAGATGTAAACGGCTTATCCGGCAATCCGAATCGCGCATGGAGGGGCTCGCCGGTTTCCCGCGCGCTTACACCGACAGGCGGCGGACGCGCGGTGATGGAAGCCATGATAGCATACGCCAAAACCCAGGGCATCAAGTTTATGAGCGATATGAAGGCAGAAACCCTGAAAATGAATGGAACAGCGGTAGCCGGAGTCATAGCGACAGACATAACCGGCGCCGAGGTTACCATTAACGCCAATAAAGTAATTTTGGCTACCGGGGGCTTTCATAACAACGTTGCTTTGATGGATCAATACCACCCGCTGGTAAGGGCCGCCGGATTCCATGTCAACAGATGGCATTTGCCCGGCGCAAATGGCGAAGGACTGGTTATGGCCAGAGACAAGGCCCTCGCGGCTGTGGTTGAGATGCCAATTCCTATCGCCGGCCTCAACGATACTCAGCCCTGGGGCATTTGGGTAACCCCGGAAGGCAAACGCTTTACGGACGAGAGCTGGCAATATGGCCAAGCGACAGCCTCCGACCTGACTGTGCTTGGCTTCTCTCATCAATGGGCCATTATGGACAATGCGAATAAACCTGCTAACCTTACTACCGCCAATAATACGACCACGTTTACCGGCGTTGACATTCCTGCCCTGGTAGCGGCGATGGGCCAAAATGCTGCATTCCAGACTAATTTGGAAAAAGCCATTGCAGATTATAACGATGCAATGGGTAATGGGGGCGCTTCGGCTATTGAGTTTGCATCAGATTACGGCGCCGACGTTTACAGTGTTTTGGGCGCATATCAGCGGCCCCGCCATGTGGCAATTGGCGCAGGTCCGTACTGGGCCCAGAAATCCGGCCAGTTCGCTGACGTTTGGGGGACAAGGAGCGGCCTTAAAGTCAACCTGCAGGGCCAGGTTCTCAACACTTCCGGCGGCGTAATTGAGAATCTATACGCTGCAGGAGAAGTTGTCGGCTACACCCTGCCGACAAAATACGGCGGAAGCGGCATGGCCCTTACCATGTGGTCAAACCAGGGGCGGATTGCCGGTAAAGCGGCAGGAGAAGCAGCCAAATAGGCGCATACATAATTTCCTGTGAGGTGTTAATTCCGCTGTCTTTTGGCAGCGGAATTTTTATATTTTCTCATTTAATTAATTCCGGAAGCATTCTAATTTTTTCATGCTGCAAAAGGGAAAAATCCGTTACATGATGTACTGTTTTATTTGCTAATATATGATATACTATCTGAAGGATATAATATTCTGTCAATATTTGTCCGAATGTTATATTTTTTATCTTATGGGCGTAGGCCTGTATAAAAAATTTGGAGGGTACTTTTATGAGGAAAAAACGGTTTACGGTTCCAATTGCCGTATTGATTTTGATGGCAATGGTTTTTGCCGGCTGCAGCGGCACCGGGAATTCCGGACCATCAAGGACCAATGTACAGGATGGTACGTACATAACGGAAGGATGGGGAAATAATCTTAATACCCCAATTACCGTAGCGACTACTTTCGCAGGTAACGCAATTGTCAATATTTCTGTTGGAAGGAATCAGGAAACGGCCCCAATGCTGGAGACGGTAAGAAACCTCTACATCCCCCGGGTCATTCAAAATCAGTCCCTTGGCGATCCGAGGGAAGATGCAATATCAGGCGCATCCAACACTTCCCAGGGTGTTCGGGATGCGTTAGCAGCGGCCATAGACTTAGCCCAGGGGAATTCTGAGGATGCAGCATGGAATACGATTTTCCCAAGAAATTATTCCAGCAAATCAATAGTACTCCCAGCTGCAGACGATGCGTATGATGTAGTCGTAATCGGCCTTGGCGGAGCTGGAATGGCTGCATATACTTCTGCAGCAGAAGAAGGCAAAACGGTATTTGGCATTGAATGGGCGGCCAAAATCGGCGGCAATACCGCAACCGCAGGCGGCCCCAATGCCTCAGCCTCCCAGGGCATTGCGGACTTATATGCTAACGGTACGATTTCCACAGCAGGTATTTCCGACGCACTTGCGCAATTTCGGGCCTATAACGATGTGCCCCCATATGAAGGAAATATGGGAAGGCACGGCCCGAACGACGCCGTGCATGCAAGCGGCGGAGGAAAGGAATCTGTCCAGAGGAAATTCATGAGGAATACCGGAGCGGTGGTAACATGGCTGATGGGCTATGGCGTTAAATTTACCAGCGGCGGCACCTATGCCAACGATAACTGGGTATATTCCCCACCGGCTCCTCCTTTTTCATCAGGCGGGTGGGGGTATGAAAGCGACGATCCGCTTGATGTGCATAAAACCATAGTTTTTACCAGGGTTGTCGAACAGGGCAAAGTAAAAAATCCCAAAAATGGATATATGCTGGAACTCAGAGCTGAACACCTCAGAAAAGTTGGCTCAATTTTCATTGTGGAAGCCAGAAATGTTGCGAACGGAGCAAAGTACGAGATTCGCGGTACCAATGTTATTCTCGCCACCGGCGGCTATATTGCAAATGAAAGACGGATGATCGAGCATTTTGACAACTTTGTAAAAACAGAAGCGGTCAGGACTGAGCAGGGCGACGGGATCATAATGGGTATTGAAGCCGGCGGGGGAACCTATAACTACAAAATGCCGGCCATTACCCACATTGGCCAGGTGTATAATATTGTCCAAACCCCGATTGACCCGGTTAAATTCCCCGCAATGGCAGCATCCCCAAAAACAGACGGCATCCCAAATCTGGAAAGGCGGTGGAAATCGACCCTTACGAGCCTTCTGCTAAAAGGCGACAACCTTTTGGTTGGCGTTGAACAGGGGCACGACGGCGAAGACCGGAGAGGCAAACGGTTTACAAACGAAGCAGGCTTTTTTGACGGCCCGCAGGCTACCAATTGGAGATCGGGCGGCTATTTCGCGGCTATTTTTTCGAAAGACATGATTGAGGATATGAAGGCGAATGGCGCGAAATTTGTCCAAACTTCATACTTCCTGGGCCAGCATGTGTTTCCGCCCGGTTCTATGGGTTCTCTTTCCGGCGATTGGCAATCAGATACAAGGAACCCCTATCCCCCAAACGTTGCCATTCCCGACATTTATGAAATTTTGGAATGGGGTATAGACACCGGCAATGTCGTCAAGGCGAGTTCAATCGCAGAGTTGGAGAGAGAGCTAAAGGCGCCTGGAAAAACCACCGGCATTCCCGCAGGCAACCTCGCAGCTACCATTACCAGGTATAATGCATTGCCAACAAAAACAATCTCCGGTATGTTTGGGCCAGAGGAAGTTGAAGTGGATTGGGAAAAATCGGTGACTTATTTGCAGCAGATTAATCCTGACGACGAAGTATACTACGCTGTTCTGGGCGCAGGATATTATTATGCAACACCGGGCGGACTTGATGTTAACGACAACTTTCAAGTCCTGGCAAAAACCCTTCCTGCTAACAAAACGGAAACCGGCGGCAGGGCTGTTGTAGGCGGCCTCTACGCCGTAGGCCAGGATTCCATGGCTGTTATGTATCGCGGCAACGACCAATATGGCATTGGCGGCAGCGCCATGGGATATGCCATCACCTCGGGCTACATTGCCGGAAAGCATGCGGCGGGAAATTTAACTGCTGCCGCAGGAACATATTTAGACATCAATTAAAATTCTGGGGCTGCTGCAAACGTAAAAATTTTGCAGCAGCCTTCCCACCTGCACTAAAAACGCAAATTGCACAGTTGCTAACGTTATTATCATTATACTAAATAATATTTTATTTATGATGATACTGATAATTTAATAGAAATCAATTAATCTCCGCGATATATATCAATTGATAATTATTTTCTGCATTTACAGGTGTATGTCTGTAAAAATTTTACACACGCAAAGGAGTCATTGATGAGAAAAGTACTGTTCTTTGCCGCCGCACTTCTGGCTGCGGCGATCATTCTGCCGGGTTGCGATACGCAAGTTGAGTACCGCGACGTGGAGAAAATTGTCGAAATTGACACATGGGACTGGATGACCGATCCCCCTGTCATTACCGATGCCGATATTGATCCGGCCAAAACGATCAACACGAAAGTTGTTGTCATTGGCACGGGAATTTCCGGCAATGCCGCCTACCGCGCCGCCGCCGAAAAGCTTGGCGGTACCGGAAATGTGGTGGTTGTCGAAAGGAACGCCAGTACCTTCCATCGCGGCCTGGTTTATGGCGCGCTCAATTCATCGTACCAAAAACACATTCAGCCCACTGCTGGCGTTCGCGGAGGACACCTGACCGACGACGCGCTCATGGAAGTGGCTAAATACACCCATAATTATACCGGAAACCGCTCTAATCTGGGGCTATGGGTAAAATGGGCATTTCATTCCGGAAAGGCTTTTGATTTCTGGATTAAGGATATGGAAGACTGGACAACAAAAATTCCGGGCTATCCTTATGGAACTAACAAATTGACAGGCCCTACGGCATCATTCCCGGACGGGAGCCCCTGGGTACCCGACTATGACTATCCTACCATTGGAGGCCAGAAAGGGGCCGATGCCCCGGCATACCGGCTGGTAACCGCCCTTTATTACAATCCGACTACTCAGGAAAAACGATATCCCGACCCTATGCCCGGCGCTACGGTCGATCCTCCTGCCGGTTTTGTACGGGTAGCCTTAACGGCGAATAGAAACCCTGACAGGCCGAAATTTAGCGATGAAGACGGCGTACCGGCAATAACTCCCCAAGGCGAGGGATATACCGGCAAGCAGTTTTTTGATAAAAACCGCCCCTTGGCGTCACACCGCCTGGTAACCAGGATATTTTTTAACGAAACAACCAACGATATCCTGGATAGTGCCCCTCTGCCTTATGTATATGATGATGTGAGTAAAAAGTGGATCCCGCCGACGGGGTACAAAGTAGTAGACTTAACCGTAGCTCCCTATCCTGCTCCCATCCCTACCACTAAACCGTCTCTTACTCCGGGGGATATAAGGGAAATCAAGAATCCCGGGGGTATTGTAACTGGTTATGAAGCTGACTCCCAGTATTATTCAACCGACGCACTAAGGCAAACACTTGCCGATCAGGGAACCAATTTGAACGGGTTCTATCTCATGTATTTCCCGCTGATGGACAATAACCCCAATTTCAACCACTATGCGACCGGCATTAATTTCCAGACCGGCGTGGGGGGAATGTCGGGCAACTGGTATATGTCCAAAGACTTTCAGACGTATGCCGCAGAAAAAGCGGGGGCCAAGTTCCTTTGGAAGCACGACGCAAAACTGCTGATTAGGGATGAAGTTGAAACATCGCCGACGTACGGCAAGGTTATTGGCGTGTACGTTCTGGATATGGAAAACGATGAGATAATACGAATCAACGCGGAAAAAGGGGTAATCCTTGCAACCGGCGATTATGCCTCCAATTACGCTATGGTTCGGGCGCTGTGTCCCGAATTGCTCACCATCACCGCAGGGAACGCGCCGAACGGCTATGGCGACGGCTACGGCCATAAAATGGGTATCTGGGCCGGCGGCAAAATGGAGCCCACGCCCCACTCGCATGTAAGCCATACCATGGGCGCTACCCCCGGCGGCGTAATTTCGACCCTGAAGCTGAACCTGTACGGCAAGCGTTTTATGAACGAAGACGTCGACGGCCAGCTGATGACCAACCAGGTAATCCGCCAGCCGGGCCGGGCTTATTTCAACATCTGGGATGCCAGGATACACGATGAATATATGAGCTCCCTGAATGACGGGCACGGCGCTCCGGATTCGAGCAACCTGTATAATCCGATCGACGCCACAACCGGCGGATACCTGAGCATAGACGAAATGCTCGAAGCATTGTTCCCGGCGGCCCTCGCGAATGAAGCCCAAATGACCGAAGCCAACAGGAATATTACCTACTTCCCCAATGCGGCTGATCGTGCCGAGCGCATTAAAAATGCCAAGGATGCAATAGATAAATACAATGCGGCATACTTGACACTTGTTGGCAATGAGCTGGAGAAGGAATTTGGCGTGCCCAGAGAAAAAATGTGGCCTATTACGGATCCGCCCTTCTTCATGGTACGGAACCAGAGCACCGGCGGGTACAATACCACCTCCGGCATTATGGTTGACTCAGACCACCGCGTGCTTCCCGCCGACGGCAAAACCCCCTTTATTCACGGGTTGTGGGCCGTAGGCAATGCGTCCGGCGGAAAGTATACCGGGGATTATCCGATCCTAATTCCCGCAAGCTCCCACGGCACGGCAGCCACGCACGGTATGTTTGCCGGCTGGAACGCGGCAGTATATCCGCTTGATCCTCCAGCCTGGGATGATGTGGACTGGAAATAAAAAAAATCTGACAAGGCTGTCCGGGAAACCGGACGGCCCTGTAATTTCCGTTATGGAGGTAATGGTGAAGTTGTTTAAGCGTTTCTTGATACTTGGCTGTTGCGTATTGATATTGGGCGTATTGGCCGGCTGCCCATCCGATGATGATAACAGTGATCCGGCTGACCCCATTGTTGGGGGCGCAGGGACACTCAAGGAAGGAGAGTTATTAACAGGGACGGCGCAAGGCAGAGCCGACGGTTTTGCCAGCAACCCCTTGTCGGAAGGCTGGTTTTTTCATGATATTCCTCCTGGCGCTGATGTGGGTGTAGCCGTAACCATGAAAAATGGCTATATCACGAACATAGTGTACGACCTTGAAGATGAATCCAAAGATCTCGGGGTGGTAATCGCCAATAAAATCAAGCCGATAATTATTAAGCAGAACACTTTCGATATTGATCGCGAATTGAGGCATTTAGATGCCTATTCATCTGCAACCTTTACATTTGACGCTATTGTAGAAGCCGGCAAAAAAGCAATTGAAAAAATTGCAAACACCCCGTAGCAGCAAGGCCACCCCTTAGGGGGTGGCTTTTTTATTATTCTTTGTAGTATTTTGCTTTCCAGATTTTTTCATCGTCATCAATAAAAAAGGTAACAGCTCTGCGTCCTTCTTTTTCGTAGATGTCTTTAAATTCGGGATGAAAAGAGAAAACATACACACCCATATCCACATTGGCGGGAAGGGTCATGCTAAAGAGCTGGTTATCAATAAATGCATAATATTCTATTTTGGTTACGCTGTCTGGAATGGTTATTTCGGTTAGATGATTCTTGGAAAATGCCATGGCGCCTATTGATGCAACGGTATTGGGAATGGCAACACTGGAAATTTTTTTGTTTTCAAAAGCGCCCTCCCCTATCCGGGCAACCGGCAATTTCCGTATCTGCGGCGGAATGCGGACTGCCCATTTTGATCCCGTATATCCGATAATCTCCACTGATTTGCCGTCTGCCATAAGGGCAGTTTCAAAATCACCCTCGGCATCATATCCATTTTGCCTGGTACAGGATAAAACCAGTGTGAGCACCAGAAAAATCATCCCATAAGCTGTCGTTTTGTTCAACATTGTATCTCCAATCATAGAGATGATTTTGGTTTGCATCAAGGCCTCCATATTTGCCCATATCTCCAATTTTGGCTAAAATTCCGCTTTACAAAGGTTTAAAAGCTCGTATATACTGGACTATATTGGAATTTCCAGGAGGATATATGAAAAGAGCCATTATTGCGTCCCTGTTGCTGTTCATTTTGGCAGGCGGAGCCTTTGCCCAGCTTACGTTCAGCGGCGAAGCATTTGTCGGTTTTCAGCTAGAAAAAGAATATGATAATGACGAGGTAATTACCGCAACTCACCGGGATAAAACCCTTCCAAAATTCAACTTTGTCGCCACCGCAGCAAGGGAAAACTACGGGGTCAAGCTGGATGTCGATTTCGAGGCATCGCACACTGATCCTTTCAGCCTAAACGGAATCTTCGGATGGGTAGATTTTCTGGACGGCGATTTGCATGTTTCGGTGGGGCAGATAAGCGATGCAAAATGGGTTACCAATCTCGATTCTGACGTAGAGACTTTCTTTGACGATGTAACGGGGTTCCGCGTTGAGTATAAGACACCCCTGGAGGGTTTGAACGTAGGCGCAGCTTTCCGTGCCGATGGCATTCTTATTGAGGGGTTCGACCTTGAATATTTTTTCAAAACGATTGTTTTGGGCGGCAGCTATGTAACGCCGCTTTTTAATACGGTTATAGCCTATGATATGGGCCATAATGCCCAACTGCTGTTTGGCTTTAATTATACCGGCATGGACGACCTGACCGATGCCGGAATTGAGTTTATCGGCAGGGAGCTTGCTACTTTTGATTCAGAAATCAAGGATTGGGAGCTAACTTTTAAGGAAAAAGTGGGGTACAGGGTTATGAGGCCCCTCAATGTTTCCCTGCTCATGGAACAGATTTTCTATGAAGATGCAGACAAGCTGAGTTTGTTTTTTACCCCGGCCGCCAGCTACCGGATCATGCCGGGATTAACCGCTTCTCTCAGTGCAACGCTGTATACCACCAATGCTTTTGATACAGCCAACCTTGCCATAAAGCCCTGTCTTGAATACACGCTGAAAGGCCCGGCGCTTATCTATGTAGAGTACGAACTGGGTCTGGAAGAAATGAAGCGCGACAACCACCGTTTCGGCTTCGGCATCGACATAAAGGCGTTTTAACCGGCAACGGGGGAGCTATCCCCCGTTAGCCATGACCATTAGAACTCTTTCTTACCGAAGAAAGACTAACCTCTTGACGGCAGCCCTGCAAACAGGCGCCGGTCCTTGACCGGCGGGGTCTTCGCGACCACCTTGGTTCCGGGAAATTTATGGATAACTCCGGCATCATTTGCCCGAGGCGATACTTTGGCCGGAAGCGTCTCTTCGGCAGCGGGGAAAACCCCCGCAAGGGTATTGAGCTTGCTGACGCAAGCCGACTGTTTTTCCTCGATAACTTCTAGCCTGGCCTTTACCAAAGCCTTCATCCGCTCCAGTTTCATCCATTCATTATACGGTCCAACCTCAATGCCTACGGGTCCCCCCCCAAATTTATAATAATAATCCCGTAAGACAAGCGCCTCATCGTGGGTCAGCAGCACTTTGTTTGGATACAGATACCGGGCAAGCCTTTCGACCACCCGTGTTTCCAGTTTCAGCGCACCCGCGATATCCTTAACCGATAAGCTCATTTTAACCGCCTCCCAGCGTTATTTTGTAAAAACCGGCCCAAAATCCCCGGTTCTGTACTAAATTATCGTTCATGGGGAATCCGAATGCAAGGAAATCACCGAAAAAAAACAAAAAAAAACCTAAACTTGCCCCGCAAATTCTCCGAAAATCCCCGACGGGGCGGGCGCGCAGGCTGGCAAAAATCTGGGGGATGCCGCCTACAGAGCCCCTGACCGGCCTTTTTCCATGTTTCGGGTTAGCGGTATTTCGATATTATTTTATTACTCTCAAGTTCCTCATGCCGGTCAGCATTCTTTGTACCCTAGTTTTAGAATTTACTGCGTGGTCTCTTCCGGCGGGGAGGCCCAGAAATTTTTTGCCAGCCCGCGCGCCCGCCCCATCGGGGCATTATCCGATAAGGCGGGGCAAGTTTAGCCTTATCGGTTTCCAATTATATACTTGCATTCAAAAAAAATGTTATAGTTATTCGGAAACTCCCCATTCCCTACTCCCACTTCCTACCCCCCACTCCCTACTCCCCATTCCCCATTCCCCATTCCCTAGCCCCCAGTCCCCAGCCCCCAGTCCCTAATCCCCCTAATCCCCTACCTCCCCCCTTTCTTCCCCTCTTCGTCCTCTGCGCCTCTGCGTGAAATATTGCGAATAATGCCTCTGTGCCTCTGCGTGAAATATTGCGAATTATGCCTCAGTGCCTTTGTGCCTCCGTGTGTGTTAAAGGGAAATAATTGCCCCTGCTTCAAAATTCAAACAAAGGCAATTGCAGCCCGGCGCCGTCGGTGTCGGAGAGGAGGCGGCGGATGCGGCGGGGGTCGTCGGGGCGTTCAATGAAGGTGCCGCCACAGTTGATGAAATAACGGGCGCGCTTGAGTACCGCGCCGAGGCGGCGGAGGCCGTCAAAGCTGAGGCTGCGGGAGCGGCGGGTTTCGATAATACGGCGGGCGGTTTTTGCGCCGATGCCGGGGACGCGCAGCAGGGTTTCGTAGTCGGCGCGGTTTATCTCTACGGGGAAAAAGTCGAGGTTACGCAAGGCCCATGCGGTTTTGGGATCGACGTGCGGATCGAGGAAGGGGCTGTCCTCGCCGAGGATTTCGGCGGCGGCAAAATGGTAAAACCGCATGAGCCAGTCTGCCTGGTAGAGGCGGTGCTCGCGTACCAGCGGCGGGCCGGGGATGTCCGGCAGGCGGGAATCGCTTGCTGTACCGCGGGCGGGGACGCCGGGATGGATAAACGCCGAATAGTACACCCGCCTGAGGGAAAATTTGCGGTACAGGGAACTGGAAAGATTGATAATTTGTTTATCGTCTTCGGCGCTGGCGCCCACAATAAGCTGGGTACTCTGCCCCGCCGGAGCAAAAGCGGGAACGACAACTTTGCCCTGCGGCAAAAAACGGGATGTACGGCGGCTTTCCTCAAACTCATCGCTGAGATCTGAAAAATTATCCATCGCGCCCAGTATCTCTTTGCCGGATTTTTGGGGGGCAAGGCATTGCAGGCTTTTATCGGTGGGCAGTTCTATGTTAACACTGAGGCGGTCGGCCCAGAGACCCGCCTCGCGGATCAGACGTTCGCCGGTGCCGGGGATTATTTTCAGGTGAATATAGCCGCCGTAGCCCGCCTGGCTGCGGAGAGTCCGGGCTGTTTCTATCAATTTTTCCATAACGATGTCGGGGTCGGCAAAAATCCCCGACGACAGGAATAATCCTTCTATATAGTTGCGCCGGTAAAATTCGCAGGTTACATCGACCAGTTCCTGCACGGTAAAACTGCTGCGCTTAATTTCCGCCGAGGCGCGGTTGACACAGTAGGCGCAGTCGTAGCGGCACACATTGGAATACAGCACCTTGAGGAGGCTCACGCAACGGCCGTCCTCGGTCCAACTGTGGCAGACGCCAGCGGGTAGCCGGTTTCCAAACTGCCCCCCGCCATTGGTTCCTTTGCCATCGCTCCCCGATGAAGCGCAGGAGGCATCGTATTTTGCCGCCCCCGCCAGAAT
>Ga0082212_10006069_pt1 | contig 16322 bp, 14 predicted proteins | sample TergutNt197P3_FD_71548 | JGI IMG/M metagenome (GOLD analysis project Ga0082212, IMG submission 71548) | Neocapritermes taracua P3 segment gut microbial communities from Petit-Saut dam, French Guiana - Nt197 P3 | ecosystem: Host-associated > Arthropoda: Insects > Digestive system > Gut ... | reverse complement strand
AACGAGAACATAAGCCAGAATCTGAAAAAAGTAAATATAATATGCTTTTTTACAGGGATGACTCTTGGGATTTTAACTTGTTTCACAGATTCGCCTCTGGGTTCTGTTCTGCCCGTATGTATAGTAATAGCGGGAATCGCGGCGTTTTACGTTATATTATGTTATCCCGAAACGGGTTTTCTGGCGTTTTTATTTATAGTACCGTTTTTACCTGCGGGAAATCTGGTTATAACCGGGGCCATGCCTTGCATTTTGATTTCCGGCTGTTACTTTCTTAAACTTATAAGGGGAAAAAGGACGTTCAGTTTTGAAATATTCGATTTATTTTTACTGATGTTTTGTATTCTTATATTTTCAAGCGGGGCGGTATCCGTATCAAAAACAGGGAGTATAAAACCCGCATTGATTTATTTATGTTTTACGGTTATATATTTTACCGGGGTTAATATAATAAGGTCAAAAGAAATGATAAAACGGTCTGTTTCGGCTCTCATGTTTTCAGGGTTTTTAGTCGCGGCTTACGGGATATATCAGAATTATTTCGGAGTCGCGGATCAGACGTGGCAGGATTCGGACATGTTTTCAAATATTTCGGGCAGGGTTGTTTCGACATTCGGGAACCCTAATGTTTTAGCTGAATATCTGATACTTATAATACCGTTTGCCATTGTTTCGATGTTTCTTGTCAAACGCGTAAAAAAGCGTATGCCTTATATAATATGTATGCTTTTCACGGTGATTTGTCTTGTTTATACATGGTCGAGAGGCTCATGGCTTGGAATTATAATTTCTTCTCTGATTTTATTTGTCATAATAAACAAAAAAGCGATAGTCGCGTATCTTGGGGTATTGATACTTGTCCCGTTTGCCCCTGTCGTATTGCCCGAAACAATAATACAAAGATTCACGACAATAGGCAATATTGCCGATTCGTCAACTTCGTACAGGGTGTCAATATGGCAGGCGTCGTTAAAAATGATAAGAGATTATATAGTAGAAGGCATAGGGGTCGGGATAGAGGCGTTTAAGTTAGTATATCCGGGATATTCCCTTGCGGGTATAGAGAACGCTCCGCACAGCCACAGTTTATATTTGCAGGTCTGCGTAGAATACGGGGTAATAGGGCTGCTGATTTTTATATTTATTATATTTTTCTTTATGCAGTATTGTTTCACGGCGATAAAAAAAGCGAACGAAAAATATATAAAATTATTTATATCGGCGGGATTATGTGCCGTCATAGGATTTCTGCTCAACGGGTTTACCGATTATATCTGGTATAATTACAGGGTTTATCTGATGTTCTGGCTTGTGGTCTCGATAACGGTAGCCGTATGTAGGTTCAGTCTGCAAAACCAGACGCAGGACGAAAACCATAAAATAATAAATTAATTACAGAAAGAAGTGAAAGGTTAAAAAATGGATAACAGAAAATTTCCGGATAACGCGAATCAAACCCAGAAAAAAACGCACAGGTTTAATATCATAGATTTTTTGCTTATAGTAGTTATTATAGCGGCGGTGTCGGTTTTGATTTATATTATGCTCGGAAACAATATTTTTTCGGGCGGCGAAAACACGACGATAGTATATACTATAGAAATCCCGCTGATAAGAAACGTTTTTCTCGGCTCTGTGGATAAAATAACGAAAGGCACTACTATAATAGAAAGCGTGCGGAGCTATAACATAGGCGAGATACAGGAAGTAAAAGTGACCGACGCTTATTCTATCACTACGAATTTAGTGACCGGCGTAGTTGAGAATAAGCCATATCCCGACCATTCAAAAGTCACTATAACAGTAATGGCAAAATGCAAAAAAGAAAAAGGCAGATACGTAGTGAACGGAAAAAGTATCATGACCGGCACAATGCTGGATTTCAGGACGCCGTATCTTGTGAGCCACGGGAACTGCATAGCCATCGAGGAAATAAATAATGATGGTTCAAAGAAGGAGGCAGAATAAAAATATGGTTATGAAAGAAAGCAAAGATAATAAAAATATTAAACCGAAAGAAAAAAAATCCGGATTTAATATAGTTGATTTTATTATTATTATATTTATAATTCTTGCGGCGGCAGGGATAGTCATGAGATATAACCTTGCCGACAAAATAAACCTGAACGCTCACGGCGAAACGTTTGAGATAGAATTTCTGATACTGGATATTCAGGAAGCCTCGCGTCAGTACCTGAAAGAAGATAAAACATTTTATATGACCATCGAAAGCATAAAAATCGGGGAAATAACAAAAATACTCGACATAAGACCGGCGGTTTTTTATTCGGAAAAGTTAGAGGGCGATATAGTAAAAACGGAAAAACCCGAAAGGATAGACGTTACGGGAATAATGACAAGCACCGGGAGAACGACAAAAGAAGGGCATATGATTAACGGCAATACTTTTGTCGCGCCTAATAAAGAGCTGTATGTCCATACGGGAGAATGGGAAGGCTGGATAAGAGTCCTTGACGTTAAAGTAGTCAGCGAATAAAAAATATAAATATTTTATTCAAAAAGTTCCCCAAAATTGTTAATTTATTATAAATATAATAAAAAACTGTTGATTTAATATGAAATCTATGATATAATATGCTATCATAGATTTTTTCTTAAATCGTTCGGAGCAAATGTTCTAAATAATTTAAACGGCATAGTTAATTAAATGTTTTAATTTATGGGAGCGGAGAAAAATGATTTCGAAAGACGTTATTGTAAAAACTAAAGAAAAAGTGGGACTGCACGCGAGACCCGCTACGTTTTTTGTGCAGAAAGCCAATTCTTACAAAAGCTCTATATGGGTTGAAAAAGGCGATAGGAGAGTAAACGCGAAAAGTCTGCTCGGAGTGCTTTCTTTGGGCATAGGCGAGGGGACGACGATAACTTTAATATCGGACGGGGTTGACGAAGAGGAAGCATTGGGCGGCGTCGGCGAACTGTTCCAGAAAGAAATCGGCGAATGGAGCGTATAATTTGATTCCCGGTAGAAAATATAAATATATAAAGTCGATTAAACGGCATAGATGCGGCGGGTTTGCGTAAAAGCAGGCATAGCCTGTTTCGTGTCGTTTTTACTGCTTTATTACGTATTCAGGAGATAATTTTATTTATGGATAATATAAATAATACAGAAGAAGCGATAATTGAAACACAGGAACCGAAAAAACCGGACGAATATGAGATAATGACAGCCAGAATAAAATCCCTCAAGAAAAAAGCCCTGTCTTTGCCCCATAAGAGCGGCGTTTATCTCATGAAGAACAATAAAGAGAAAATTATTTATATCGGTAAGGCGAAATATCTTGCCAACAGGGTTTCGCAGTATTTTATTTTTTATCCCCACAGGGATTATAAAACCAATAAACTTATCGAAAATATATTTGATTTTGATTTTATAATCACGGGAAACGAAATCGAGGCGTTGATTTTAGAGAATCAGTTAATAAAACTGCACACGCCGAAATATAATATAAAACTAAAAGACGACAAGAATTACCCGTATCTGAGAATAAATACCCAGAACGAATACCCGACGCTAAGCGTCACGAGGGCAAGGGCGGCAAGCGACAAATCAACGTTTTTCGGTCCGTACTCAAACAAAGGCAGCATATATGAATTGATAGACGAAATAGACAAGCATTTTAAACTCCCGTCATGCAGCAACGAATTTCCAAGAGACATAAATAAAAGAAGACCGTGTTTGAATCTGAGAATCGGCAGGTGCATGGGAGTATGCACGGGAAATGTGAGCATCGAAGAATATAAAAATATAATAAACGACGTTATTTTATTTATAAAAGGCGATTACGAAAATCTCATAAAATTTTATAACGCGAGCATGATACAAGCGTCAGAAGATATGGATTTCGAAAAAGCGGCGCAGTTCAGGGACAGAAAATTCGCCCTTGAAAAATTGCGGTCGAAACAGAGAATCGTCGCCGCCCCCGATATTGACGAAGATGTGTTTGGTTTATACGTCGGGGACACAAGCTCATGCATTTCTGTGTTTAACATCAGAAGCGGGATAATGATAGATAAAATAACCGAGCATTTCGCATACGATGAAATTTTAGACGAAGAAGGGTTTATGCAATATCTTCAGGAGTATTATATTAACAGAAATTATATCCCGAAACAGATTTTATCGAGTGTGAACATAAGCGAAGAAAACGTAAATTTATTGCAGGACTGGCTGAGTGAAAAAACAAAAACAAAAGTCAAAATTATATGTCCGAAAAAGGGCGAGCAGAAAATTACAGTTAATTTAGCAGTCACAAATTCAAAAGAAAATCAAAGATTATATAAAGAAAAATATTCGAGGGACACAAACAAACTTGCGTCAATCGCGAAAATTTTAAGCCTTGAAGTTTTGCCCCAGAGAATAGAAGCTTATGACGTTTCAAATTCCGGTTCGGAAAATATAACGTGCGGAATGATTGTCATACAGGACGGGAGTTTCAAGAAAAGCGACTATAAAAGTTTTAACATAAAAACCGTAACCGACGCGCAGGACGATTACGCGTCCATGAGCGAAGCGGTGCAAAGACGGTTCAGAAATTATGCCGAGTTAAATGTAGGGGACGGCGTCCTCGACGTCCCGCAAACTTCTGCCGACGTCAACGGCGCGACGGGGTCGTCGCGTCCTACAAAAAACGCGAATAAAGAAAACGGATTCGCGAAACTTCCGGATTTGATTTTGCTTGACGGCGGCAAAGGTCATGTATCGGTGATTAAAAAAGTCCTTGAAGAATTTAAAAACGAATATAAAGCGATAGCGGAAATCCCGGTATTTGGCATGGTTAAAGACGAATTTCACAAGACCAGAGTTTTAACTGACGGCGAAAAAGAAATCAACATCGCCAAAGACCAGACGGTATTTGTATTGTTTTATAAGATACAGGAAGAAGTCCACAGATACTCGTTAAAACGCATGGATATAAAGCGCAGAAAAACTGTAAAGACGTCTGCTTTACAGGATATAAAAGGGCTTGGAATCGCCAAAATCAAGAATTTATTCGAGCTATTCAAGTCTATAGACGAGATAGAAAAAGCAACGGCTGACGAACTTGTAAAAGTAAAAGGCGTTACGAAAACCGACGCTGAAAACATAATAAATTATTTTGTTTCATTGAAAAATCCGAAAGAATAGGAAAATCAAATATGGAAAAACTATACAAAATGGCACAGGGTTATTTCAAAAGATTTCCCAAAGGCGTCGAACCGTTTCAAATGGTGACGTGCTTGCTTGAAGAGTGCGGCGAAGTAGCAAGAGAAGTAAATTTATGGGAAGACAGCGGCATCAAAAGACAAAAACACGGAGAGCCGAAAAAAGAAAATTTAGCCGGGGAAATTAAACAGGCTCTTGCCGCGTTGATTAAAATAGCGGTTTATTATGAAGTCGAAAATGAACTGGAAAATTCAATTAATGCTTCGCTGGAATTGATGAAAAAGGAAGGATTAATATAAATGCGTATAATATCAGGCATAGCAAGAGGGACAATTTTGGAAACCCCGGACGGCGAAGATACCCGCCCGACTCTCGGCAGGGTCAAAGAAAATTTTTTCAACGCGATAAATTTTGATTTGACTGACGCGAAAGTTTTGGATTTGTTCGCGGGTTCGGGACAGCTTGGACTTGAGGCGTTGAGCAGGGGAGCAAAAGAAGCCGTATTCGTTGACTCGAATTCCGAGTGTATCGAAATCATAAGAAAAAACGCCCAGAAAGCCAAACTATATGACAAGTGCAACATATATAAATACGATTATTCCGAATATTTGTCAAGCTTGAGAAAGCGCAGGGATTTTGATAAGTTTGACAAATTTGATATAATTTTTATCGACCCGCCGTATGAATCAAGCCGCGGTATGATAACCGACTGTATAAAAAAATTAATCAAACACGAAATTGCAACAAACGGCGGACTGATAATCTGTGAAACAGGCAACGGCGAACAGTTAAATTTAGACTTGAACGAAGAAGTTTTAGATAAAATCCAAAGCAGTAAAATATATAAATACGGTAAAATTTACGTCACGATATTAAAAATAGAAACAGAAAAAACGGGGAATAAATAAATGGGAAATCAAAACATTGCTATCGTTCCGGGTGTGTTCGACCCTTGTACCAACGGTCATGTTGACGTTATTTTAAGAACGGCAAAAATATTTGATAAAATATACGTGACTTCGTTTGACAATTCGGCAAAAACGACGATGTTTACGTCTGATGAACGCCGCGAAATGCTCAGGCTTGCGTGCGAGGGAATCGAAAACGTCACGGTTGACGCAACGAGTGAATTGCTTGTGGAATACGCGAAATCAAAAGGTGCGGGAGTAGTAGTAAAAGGCGTAAGGAACATGATTGATTATGAATACGAATATAATCTGTTCAGAATCAACAGGGAAATAGGGGATAATATAGACACTATATTTTTCCCGGCAAAAACGGAGCATTTATATATAAGTTCGACTTTTGTTCGGGAAATGCTCATATATAGGCGAAATATTGCGGGGTATGTGCCGAAAAAAGTGAACGATTATATTGCCGAGCTTATGAAAAACGGAGTCGAAAATCGTATGTTGTAAAGTGGTTTTCTTTACACGACAAAAATAAACTGGAAAATAAAGGGAGGAGATCGAACGACGGAAATATGAACAAATATGAACAAAAATAAGCTATTTTGAAAACTTTGCAATTTTTTTGCTTTTTTTCAAAATAGCTCTTGCTTTTTTTCGACATATAAGATATAATTAATACACTTTCAAAAGAAAAGTGGGGCGAAATAGAGCAAATTGGAGCATGTAAAGCAATAGTCTTTACGTGGTTGCCTTGGTAGACCGTGAATATATAATATAGTATATTGCAGATTATATCATAAATTTTCAAATAAATCAAGGGGTTTAAGTGGTTTTTTATGCTTATCGGTAAATTTAATTTTTCTGTTGACGCCAAAAACCGAATATTCCTGCCTTCAAAGTTCAGGCATGACCTTGCGGGGATATGCGTGTTGTCAAAAGACTTGCAAAGCAAGTGCTTGAATTTATATCCGCCAAAACAGTGGGAATTGTTTACGCAAAAAATCGAGGAACTTCCCACGATAAAAATGAAAAAAGTAAGGGAGCTTATATACTCGAAATCATGCGAGACAGAGCTTGATACCCAAGGCAGAATCGTGCTTAACGAAAATTTCTGCGACGACGTTGGAGTCCGGACATTAAAAGAAAAAGAAGTGGTAATAATTGGAATAAACACCCATGTTCAGATATGGAATATTTTGGAGTGGGAAGAACACCGGCAGGAATTGGATTCCGATGAAAGTCTGGAAGCCGCAATCAACGATTTAATAGAATTAGGATTTTAATTAAAAATATATGGAAAAAATTCAATTTAATCACTACCCGGTTCTTAAAGACGAAGCTATCGAAGCTTTGCGTATCAAGCCCGACGGCATATATTGCGACCTTACATTGGGCGGGGGCTCGGACGCCCTTGAAATTGTTAAAAGGCTTGACGGCAACGGAAAACTTATCGCGGTTGACAGGGACACAGACGCGATAAATCATTCAAAAGAAAAACTGAAAGACTACAAAGACAAAATACATTTCGTTCATGATAATTATGTTAATATAGCAAATATAGTTAAAGACTTAGGCTATGAAAAAATAAGCGGCGCGCTGATTGATTTGGGAATTTCTACATATCAGATTGAGGCTGACAGGGGGTTCTCATATGTAAAAGATTCCCAATTAGATATGCGAATGGACAGGTCGCAGAAACTGACAGCCGCAGACGTAGTCAATTATTTTAGTAAACAAGAATTGACAAATATGCTTTATAAATACGGCGAGGAAAAATATACCAATTTTATTGTCGGGGCAATAATAAAAAAGAGAGGAGAGAAATTTATCGGGACAACCCTTGAGCTTGCGGAAATAATTAAAAATGCTGTTAAAGCCGTAAACTACAAAGGGGGGCATCCCGCAAAAAGAACGTTTCAGGCAATAAGGATTTTCGTCAACCGTGAAATCGAAAATATCGAGCCGACGCTGGATTCTGTTGAAAATTTGCTGGAGAGTGGAGGGAGACTTGCTGTAATTTCTTTCCATTCGATTGAAGACAGAACAGTGAAGCAATGCTTCGCAAAATACGAAAAATCCTGCGTTTGCGACCCGAGGCTGCCCGTATGTGTGTGCGGGAAGAAATCCACGGCAAAAATAATAACGAAAAAACCCGTATATCCGAGCATGAAAGAAATTGAAGAAAACGGGAGCAGGTCTGAAAACGCAAAATTAAGGGTTATGCAAAAACTGTAAAACTTAAATAAGGGGGAGTTGCGTGTGACGCATAAGAGACAGGAGAAAGACCGGTCTGGTCAGTCGTTTCAAAATAACAAATCTAATCAGACGGGACAAATGTATTTTAATAATTCTAATTACTCAAATTTTACAAATTATTCCGTGAAAAATTCAGGGGTAAATATGTCTAACACGGGAGTTTTGGATAACCGCGGACGCGTAAGGGATTCCGGACAATACAGGGACCGGTCCCGCGGTAACAAAACTTTCCCGAACATGCGAAAAAGAATAGTATCCGGCCGAGAGCTGACAACTCCGCTGACAAGAAAGCGAATGTACGAAAGAGCGGCGGAAGAAAGAATATATATAAAAGTGAAAACTGTTGCCGCGCCAAAGAAAAGATTCCCGGTGAATATTTTGTTTTGCATAGTTATCGTCGCTTTTTTTCTCTCATGGTTGATTTATTCACAAACTGTTCTGAATGAGCTGAACGTGACGGCGAATAACGTCAACGACGAAATAACTTTCGAAACAAACCGGGAAAGAATACTGCAAAACGATTTGAACGTAAAAAACGATATAAATTATATTATTGATTATGCCGTGAACAAACTCGGCATGGTAAACGAAGACCTGCTCCAGAAATTTTATATTTCCGGCAGGCTGGACGACAAAGTAGAAGTCATCGAAGAAAAAAACAACCCAATTATAGATTTCCCGAATATAATGTCCGCGATATTCAGCGGTCATGATGAATAGACATGAATAAACGCGGTTGTGTTCTAATAAATATTAAACACGCAACAAAAATATTTACGGGGAGTGGAATGAATTGGACGGCAGAAATTACAAATTAAAAAAGACCCGCATGGTTGCGGTCAGCCTGATTATAATCGCGGGCATAGCCGCCGTTTTGCTTAAGCTTTACGAAATACAGATAGAAAAATTCGAAGATTATCAGGCAAAGGCAATCGAGCAGCAGACCGGAGACACCCCGGTCATGCCGACCCGCGGAGTGATATATGACCGTTTAATGCGGGTATTGGCGAGCAACGCCCCGGTCGAGCAGGTTTTTATATCGCCCGCCGAAATAGACCCCGGAGACGACGGGACAAAACGGCTTATAGCCGAAGGGTTATCTGAAATCCTCAACGTCGATTACGACGAGATATACGAAAAGACGCATTGGCATAACCGGAAAGACGTAAACATAAAACACTATGTCGAAATAAACGTCGCGAACGAAGTCCGGGAATTTCAATTAGACAACGGGATAAAAGCCATATACTTCAGACCGGAAACAAAAAGGATTTACCCGTATTCTAATCTGGCGGCTCAGGTCATCGGCTTTGCCGGAATGGAAAACGATATATTAAAAGGCAGGTACGGCGTCGAGTATCAGTACGATTCGTACCTGAGGGGAGTGCCGGGAAGGATTATAACAGCGAAAAACGCCCTTGGAAGGTCGATGGATTCAGAATATTCGACTTTTATCGAAGCCCAGCAGGGAAACAATATAGTTTTGACCATAGATTTCTCGATTCAAAGCTTTTTAGAGAAAAATCTGGAAGCCGCGTTCGCAGAATCCCAGCCGAAAGAGAGAATCGCCGGGATAGTCATGGACGTTAACACCGGAGAAATATTAGCCATGGCGGTCAAGCCGGATTTTGATTTAAACGCCCCCGGCTTGATAGACCCCGAAATCATGCAGTACATAAACCTCGACCAAAAAACTCTTGAGGAAATAGAAGAGCAGGAATATGAATCCGAAGAAGAAAAAGAAGACAAAATAAACAGCGAAAAACTTAAGAAATTATGGCAGAACAAAGCCATTTGCGAGGCATACGAGCCGGGCAGCACGTTCAAGGTAATAACCAGTTCTATCGGGCTTGAGGAGAAAGTCGTAAAACCGACCGACGGGTTTTACTGTTCCGGTGCGTACGTGGTAGTACAGGGAACAAAACCCATAAACTGCCATTTATTAAGCGGTCACGGTAGCGTGACTTTCGCTCAGGGGCTTCAGGCATCGTGCAACCCCGTTTTAATGCAGGTAGCCGACAGGATAGGAACGCAGACATTTCTGAAATATTTCGACGCTTTCGGCTATAGGCAGAAAACCGGGATAGACCTGCCCTCCGAAGCCGGGAGCATAACGCACAATCCGGATATTTTCAAAGCGATGGAATTAGCAGTATCATCTTTCGGACAACGCTTCAAAGTGACGCCGATACAGCAATTAACCGCGATAGCGACAGTCGCAAACGGAGGCAAATTAATTACCCCGCACATAGTCAAAGCGATAACGGATAATGACGGCAATATCATAAAAAGTTTCGAACCCGAAATAAAACGCATGGTAATATCAGAAGAAACGACGAAAATTTTATCGAAAATACTTGCCGACGGAGTATCGGGCAACGGGGCGGCGAGAAACGCTTTTGTAAAAGGCTATGACGTGGCGGCAAAAACCGGCACGTCGGAAAAAGAAATAGGCACAGACGGAAGAATCGGGTCATGCGTCGCGTACGCCCCCGCAGATAATCCGCAGGTCGCAATTATAATAGTAGTTGACGAGCCGACGGGGGGCAGCGTATATGGAGGTGTCATAGCGGCACCCTACGTAGCGAAAACCCTTGCGGACGTGCTGCCTTATTTAGGTATCGAGCCTAATTATTCAGAAAAAGACATGGCTGAAAGTTACGTAACAGTAATCAGTTACGCAGGGCGGAAAGTATCCGAAGCCAGAGACGATATAACAGCCAAAGGATTGAGATGCACGATTATAGGGGCTGGAGAACACGTACAGGAACAGATACCCAAAGCCGGGAGTTCGCTGCTTAAAAACGGAAATATAATAATATATACCGATAATATTCAGGAAAAAGAGACTGTAATAGTCCCCGACGTGACGGGAATGACCGCGGGACAGGCAAACAACAGGATAATAAATGCCGACCTGAATATAAATATAACAGGCGCGGAGGCAATGGATTCAAGCGCGGTCGCGCTGAGACAGGAACCAGCCGCCGGGGAATCCGTTCCGGTAGGAACGATTGTCACGGTGGAGTTCAGGCACAACTCGATAACTGATTAAATCAAAAAAATCAAAATAACATAAAAACCGAATATCGCTCAAAAGTACGGCATATATAATATAGTAATAGAATATAGTCGGGGAAGAGCGGTGCAAATTATGAGATTATTTGATTTAATCGAAAATATTGAAATTAAAGAGACAAATATAAATTTAAATGACGCAATAAATAACTTGGAAATATGCAATATCACAAGAAATTCAACGGACGTAAAAACAAACTCGGCGTTTATATGTCTGACAGGGACAAAAACAGACGGGCATAAGTACATTTCCGAAGCCGTTCAAAACGGCGCGGCTCTTGTGATTTTAGAATATAAGCCGGAAGATTTCAAAGATGCCGTAACAAAATCAAAAACGCCGTATATTATAGTTGACAATACAAGAATAACAGAGGCTGAACTCTGGATGAAGTGGTACGGCGACCCCGTTGTTAACGGCAATATCAAAATAATCGGTATAACCGGGACAAACGGCAAAACGTCGGTGTCGTACATGATAAAGCAGATATTAGAGGACGCGGGATATAAAACGGTATTGTTCGGCACGATAAAATACATAATCGGCGATATAGAAGAAGAATCAAAACTCACGACGTCCGACCCCGACGAACTCGCAAGATTATTCTCGCTTGCAGGAGAGGCAAAATCAGACTATGTAGTAATGGAAATTTCTTCCCATTCCCTTGAACTTGACAAAGTCGCGGGGCTTGGGATTATAGACATAGGGATTTTCACGAATCTCACTCAGGACCATTTGGATTTTCACATTAATATGGAAAATTACAAAAAAGCAAAAGCAAAATTATTCAAGATGTGCAAAACCGGGATATTAAACGCAGACGACGAAGCGTCAAAAGATATTATAAATTTATCGACAAGCAAAAATTATCTGTACGGGATAAAATCAGAAGTTGACTTTAAAGCTGACAATATAAAATATCTGGGAGTAAACGGGATAGAATATGACTTGATTGCGGTAAATAAAAATAAAACTTGTAAAATATCTTCCCCGATGGCTGGCGGGTTTTACGTGTATAATACTTTAGCGGCGGCTTCGGCGGGATATATTCTCGGAATTGACGGAGAGATAATAAGCGAAGCGTTGAAAAAAGTTAAAATAAGGGGCAGAATGGAGAAACTGGACACAGACACTCCGTACTCAATATTTATAGATTACGCCCATACTCCCGACGCTCTGGAAAACGTGTTAAAATCAATAAGGACTTTCGCGGAAGGCAGGCTTATATCGCTTTTCGGTTGCGGAGGAGACAGAGATAAAACAAAACGTCCGTTAATGGGAAGAATAGCGTCTGAAAACTCGGATTTTTGTATTATAACCTCAGACAATTCAAGAACAGAAGAACCGATGAATATAATCCGCGATATAATATCAGGGCTTACAAACGACCGGAATAAAATTATAATCGACAGGCAGGAGGCAATAAAATACGCGATAAATATCGCGCAGCCCGGGGACGTTATATTATTAGCCGGCAAAGGTCATGAGGATTACATAAACGAAAAAGGCTCGGTAAGGCATTTCAGCGAAAGGGAAGTTGTGGACGAGATACTAAAAATAAAAAATAGTCTGGAGTAATATGCTATGAATTTAAGTATCGCGGAGATTGCAAAAGCAGTTAATGGCGAAATTATAAATAATTCTGTAGGGGACGGCGTCCTCGACATCCCGCAAATAAAAAATATAATCATAGACTCACGAAAGATTTTACCCGATAGTATATTTTTCGCGAGAAAAGGCGAGAATGTTGACGGGCATGATTTTATTTCACAGGTGATTGACGATGGAGTTTTAGCCGTGGTTGCGGATAAAAATAGTGTAAAGCGACTTGCTTTGCATGACAAAAAAGCGATTATCATGGCGGTTGACGACACAGTTCAAGCACTTTTAGACACCGCGAAATATTATAAAAATCTGTTTAAAAAGATTAAAAAGACAGTTGTGGCGGTTACGGGGAGTGTAGGGAAAACCACAACGAAAGAGTTTATATATTCAGTTCTCGGAGCTAAGTTTAACGCTCAAAAAAGCGAGGGAAACTTCAATACCGAGACAGGGCTGCCGTTTACTATATTTTCGCTCGGCGAAGATACGGAAGCGTTGATTCTCGAAATGGGAATGAGCGGGTTCGGCGAGATAAAAAGACTATCGGAAACCGCAAACCCGAACACGGCAGTCATCACGAATATAGGTACGTCTCATATAGAGATGCTAGGTTCAAGAGAGGGGATAAAAAAAGCGAAACTCGAAATTCTTGAGGGCATGGACAGCGATTCAAATATTATTTTAAACGCCGACGAGCCGCTTTTGTATTCCGAAAAAAACAAAACAGGCAAAACAGAATATTTTTTCGGGATAGAAAACAAAGACGCGGATTTCACGGCTGAAAATATAGAGTTTGACTATGAAAAAAACGTTTCTGAATTTACTGTAAAAAGCTATAAATTCAGAATTCCGGCGGTAGGGGTTCACAGTATATACGACGCTCTTCCCGCGATAATCACGGGAAAAATTTACGGGGTGTCAGACGATGAAATCCAAGCCGGGCTCAATAATTTTCAAAACGCAAAAATGCGACAAAATATCTATGACTATAATGGTATAACAATTATTGATGATTGCTACAACGCAAGCCTTGAATCTGTATTGGCGGCGTTCAACGTTCTTGTAGGAATAGCCGAAAAAACAAACGGGCGTAAAGTCGCCGTTCTGTCGGATATTCTCGAAGCCGGGGATTATTCCGATGAAATACACGCGAAAATAGGCGAAGAAGCAGTAAAAAGAAACATCAGCGTATATTTATACGGCGAAAAATCAAAAGCGATTTTTGACGCTATATTTCGCAGCAGCGGCGGTAACTACGACGCTTTTTATGCTCCGGATAAAAACGGCATTATACATACGGGCATAATAAACTGCGATACAAAAAAAGGCGATGTTATATTATTTAAGGCAAGCAGGGGAATGGCGATGGAAACTGTTCTTGAAGATTTCAAAAGCTTTCAAAATAAATTTATATAGAGGTATGGGGTGACTGTGTAGGGGACGCTGTCCTCAGCGTCCCGCCGGTAAGAACCGGCGCGGATTCAAAATTGCGGGACGCCGGGGACGGCGTCCCCTACATAACAGATACAGATACACAGAAAGGGATTTTAACGCGTCATGTATTATTATATTATAGCTCCGCTTATACTGTCGCTTGTTATCGCGGTTTTACTCGGCAAGATTCTTATACCGTTTTTAAAATCAATAAAAATGGGGCAGAAAATACTTGATATAGGTCCGAGATGGCATAAATCAAAAGAGGGTACGCCGTATTTGGGCGGGCTGTTGTTTATATCCGGGACGCTTGCGGCTGTTCTGATTTTTGGATTTACTGTAGACAGGAAAGAATTCGGATACGCGGATATATATACGTTTGCCATGGCTTTTTGTTACGCGCTGATAGGCTTTATTGACGATTACGCGAAACGGTTAAAAAACCGTAACGACGGCTTGAGTGCTGTACAGAAACTGGCTTTACAGTTTCCCGTCGCGATTATTTATACGGTCGTTTTGAAGTACAGCGGGATTATAGACGACAAGCTTTTTATCCCGTTCGTAAATATAAACATAAGCATGGGAATTGCCTATTATATATGCTTGGTTTTAGGGATTGTTTTTATTGTCAACAGCGTAAATATTCACGACGGAATAGACGGAATGTGCGGGACTGTAACGTCGATAATAATGGTCATGTATTTGATATTGTTTTATACGGCGGGCAATAATCCGGGCGTAATACTGACAAGCGCGTGCCTTGGCGGATTAATCGGATATTTATATTATAATTTTTATCCGGCGAAAATTTTTATGGGCGACACAGGCTCGCTGTTTTTAGGCGGAATGGTCGTGGGAATCGCTATATGGCTGAATATACCGATTCTACTCGTATTGTTCGGGATAGTTTATATTATAGATATTTTTTCGGATATAATACAAGTCGCAAGCTTTAAGCTTACCGGAAAAAGAGTTTTCAAGATGGCGCCGTTGCATCACCACTTCGAGCTTTGCGGCTGGAGCGAATATAAGATTGTGTTTGTCGCGGCGGCAATAACGCTTGTTATGTCGGCTGTATCTGTATTGGGCGCAATATTGCGGTAAAGATAAAGCGAAAACAAATGGGGAGGGAAAATAAAAAATGGACGAAAAAACCCGTTCGGGAACAAATAAAAATAACAGAAATACTAATTATAACAATCATAATTATAATAATCAGTCAGCCAATACTAAAACCAGAACTACGGTATCGGTACCAAAACCCGCCAAGGCGTCTCACGACGGCACGACGGCAAAAAAACCGCGTAAACCGACCGGATTTTTCAAAAAAATCAGAAAAAACGGTCCGACAATAGAACTTGTAAGATACCGCGAAGGAGTTGACCGTTTATATTTGCTGCTTGTTATTTTACTGCTGTGCCTTGGAACAGTCATGATATTCAGCGCAAGCTTCGCCAACGCTTTGCAGAATTACGGCGACAGTTATTTTTTCGCGAAAAAACAGATTATGATGGCGGGGCTCGGGGTCGTCGGAATGATTGTCATGTCGTATATCGCCGATTACAGGTATCTTGAAAAATTCGCGGTTCCGATTTTTATAGGGACGTTATTCTTAAATTATCTCACGCCGTTTTTCGGGAAAATAACGAACGGCGCGCCCCGGTGGTTCAGGGTGCCCCTTATCGGGCAGATTCAGCCGTCGGAGCTTTTAAAGCTCGCGGTCGTTATTTTATTTGCGTATTATATGACTAAAAAAGAAGATAAAATGAAAAAAATCACATGGGGCATGGGCGTGCCGTTTCTGATAATATTGTCTATCGGCGGGGCGGTGTTTTTGCAGAAGCATTTGTCGGGGCTTATTATAATTGCTCTT
>Ga0082212_10006068_pt1 | contig 16323 bp, 9 predicted proteins | sample TergutNt197P3_FD_71548 | JGI IMG/M metagenome (GOLD analysis project Ga0082212, IMG submission 71548) | Neocapritermes taracua P3 segment gut microbial communities from Petit-Saut dam, French Guiana - Nt197 P3 | ecosystem: Host-associated > Arthropoda: Insects > Digestive system > Gut ... | reverse complement strand
TAGAAAGCTTTGAGTTTTAGATATTTATTAATTAACAAAAAATGAAATTTATTATGAAGAAAGTTTTATTTTTTATATTGATGGGAGGTTGTATTTTATGCTGTCAACTTGAACAGGATGAGCCGGATGTAAATAAACCGGATGAATCGGAAATTATCGATCCAAAAGAAAGGGAAATTATCGAGATAGAAATGCCATGCGTCAGGGAAGAACCGCCGTGGGACTATAAGGTGAAGAACTTCACTGAGGAATGGGAACAGCTTACAACCGAAGAACGCACTAATAACTGTCAAATTCCGGAAAATGTACTGGATTCATTATCCACTGACGATCTGGTTGAGATATGTATGCGAAACCCTTTGTTAATAGCGTGGAGCAGATCATTTTATCACTTTGATGATGCACCTGATGGATTATTCGAAAAATTCAACGGCGTCAGAGAGCTCTTCCAGCGCGAAGATGCATACAAGGGATTATTGAAATGGTACCAATGTGCATTGGAAAACTGTAACGTTTTATATTGCGAATCATGCGATGGTGAAATTGAACAGGAAAGAGCAACTTTAACGATTCATATTAACATTGCCACGCTATTATTAAGCCGTTATGAATCGCCGGCTGATGCTAAAGAAAATTATGTTGAAATAGTTAGACAATTAACTGAAGGCTCTGAGAAAATGGCCATGTTTTCGTATCCGGAGACGGAGACTTATTGTTTTTTGAATTATCCCAATTGCTTTGCCAGAGCAAAAATACTCATCAAAATAGATGAACGAAACCTTGAGAAGATACCTCTGGGCTATCAAAATCCCATTTTCGGGTATTTTTTTCCTGCATATTTCATTCCGGTTACGGTTAATGGCAAAGACTACTGTGATGCAAATGAAGAAACCACACACATTATTGATGAGTTATCATACCAAATCATCAAAGAAAAATGAGAATTAATTAATGTAAAATTTTAAAATTATTATTGAACATTAGACGTATTAACGAAGAAACGCAAATACGCTATGCCGAACAAAATTGTTCCGGCATAGCGTATTTGCGCGCTCTCGTTACAGTATTCCGGTATGAAAAAAAAATCATTTTTCAATTAATTTGAATTACCTTTGCAGCATGAAGTATAAACCGTTAAAAATATGGCAACAATTAAATTCAGGACTCCTGTCTTAGATCAAACTTAGCAAAACAATTTATCAATGAAAGCGAAAATATTAATCGCCGACGACGAGGCAAATATCAGAAAAGTAATCGCATTACTGATGAAAGAACAGGGATACGATGTAAAAACGGTCAGCAATGGAAAAGAAGCCATTGAGGCGCTTTTGGAATTTCAACCCGACGTGATCCTGTTAGACCAGCAAATGCCCGTACTCACAGGCGTTGAGGCTTTTGAAGAAATCATACGGATACAACCCAACCAGACGGTAATATTTATTACGGCGTTCGGTTCTATTTCTTTAGCCGTCGATGCCGTCAAGAAAGGAGCATACGATTTTATCGAAAAACCATTCGACAACGACAACCTGATACTGACCGTCAATCGCGCTATCGAACACAGCCGTATGAAAGGCGAAATTAAAACGCTGAAAACACAAATCAAACAGCGTTACCGTTCGATTATCGGTGAAAATACAGGTTTGAGGCATGTTGTCACTCAAATCAAACGTGTGGCCGAAACACAGGCAACGGTACTGATTGATGGCGAAAGCGGAACAGGTAAGGAATTAATTGCCGGCGCTGTACATCATTACAGTAAACGTTCGGACGGTCCGTTTGTAGTAATAAACTGTGGAGCAATCCCTTTATCCCTGATGGAAAGCGAGCTGTTCGGACATGAAAAGGGAGCATTTACCGATGCCAAAGAATCGCGTGCAGGCGCTTTCGAACAGGCGCATGGCGGAACCATTTTTTTGGACGAGATAGGCGAATTACATCCCGATGCACAGGTTAAATTGTTGCGCGTGGTAGAAGATAAAAAAATCACCCGCGTCGGAGGGAGAAAATCAATTCCTGTTGACATCCGTATTGTAGCGGCAACCAACCGCAATCTGGAAGAAGAAGTATCGAAAGAACGTTTCAGGCTCGACCTGATGTACCGCCTGAATGTATTTACCATCCAGCTCCCACCCTTGCGGGAACGAAAGGATGATATTCCCTTATTGGTTGATCATTTTATCAACAAGCATAACAAGGCATTCAATTTATCCATCCGGAGCATTACCCAACCGGCAATGGAAAAAATGATTGCCTACAACTGGCCAGGCAATGTCCGTGACCTGGAGAACGCCATTCAGAGCGCGATGATCCTTTCATCAACAAACATCATTCAAATTGAAAATCTCCCGATACGCGTAAGAGGTTACGAGCAGATAGACCCGCTCCTTCATCCTGATGCGGATACGAACCCTATCAAAGATGTCAACGCCCATGTTGAACGGGAACTGATCCTTGAAACATTAACAAAATGCAACTACAACCGGCTCTTGACAGCCGAAGCGCTCCAGATCAGCCGCAAAACTCTCTTCAACAAAATGAAACGCTACGGGCTGGGAACTTGAACTATTTCAATTCAAACAGGTGTTCCCCGGAGCCAACGTTTTCAATTACTGCATAATTATCCTTTATGATGAAACGTTTTTGAGGGATGCCATTAATCAGTAATTCCCTGACATGTCCTTTCACCGGAAGATACACATTCGCTTTCGTATTGCCCGGAACGGTAACAGTCAGTTTGAAACTGTCCTTGTCATTGACAAATGCCGCTTTTATTTCGCCGCGGATTGTCGGCAGTTTAGCAGCTGCTTCTTTTACGGACGAGATGGCGGGTTTCACGCGGAAAGTCTCAAAACCGGACGTTTCGGGCGCTATGCCAATCAATTTGCGGGGCAAGATATGGGCGGGCGATGAACTCCATGCATGACTCCAGCCGTTGTTTGTCTTGTATTTATTATCCCACGCTTCGATGGTCATCGTCGAGCCGATACGCATCATGTTATACCAGCTCCTGTCGGTCGTAGCGGTTATCAGGCTTAAAGCGTACTCTGCTTCTCCGGCGTCGAAAAGCGCTTCCAGCAGGAAGTTGGCTGCATAGACGCCGCAGGCCATCCCTTTGCTTTTGATAGATGCAATTACCGTTTCTTTTGCCGATTCCGGGACAAGTCCGAACGCCAGTGCAAAAAGGTTACTGTGAATTGCCGAATGGTTCGTACCGATTCCGTCCACATAAATGCCGCGCGTCTTGTCAAAAAAATATTGGTTAAATGCTTTCTTAACTTTTGCAGCTTGAGCCGTATAATAGGCGGCGTCGCGCTTCCTGTCGGTTACCGAAGCGATTTTCGACATCAATACCAGCGTATGGTAATGGAATGCGTTCACTACACTATTATAATCCTGAAAATCAAAGTCATCCGTTTCGCCTCCCGGCAAGGCATTGGACATTGAATTATGTGGCCAGTCGACATTATCTCTTAATTCCTGTCCGTTAAAGTGTATAGAAGCGAGAAACTCTTTGGTTTGCAGTCCGGTACGCGTGCTTATCAGACCATTACCGGTTGACAGGGCAAGAAGCGTTTTGGGTTTGAGCTCGTCATACAGTTCATTGATGACGTCCTTATTTCCGGTGTGCAGATAATCAGCCCATGCCATCATAATGGACAGTGAAATCCATTCGGTAGGCCATGTCGCATGAAAAATCATGTTCCGTAGGCTATATCGCGCCACTGAAAATTCCCGGTCGACGGCATAATGACCCATCTGATGAATATAGGAATCGGCTTCATACATCATCCTTTCCCGCTGGCTTGCGGCATAATCACCGTTGAAAGTGTTCACTTTGATGGAGTACCGGCACAGATTGTAAATATCATTCAGCAGTTCCGACGAAGAAGTGAAAGCGGATGCGTCATTGTCAAAAGCAGTATGAAGTGCGTGTTGACTTGCTGATAATAACATGATTGTGTTGTCCTCACATTCAATCTCAAAATAGCGGAAGGGAATCACCTCAAGCATGTGTCCGGGCATCACCTGACTGTGTGGATAGCGGGAAACAAAACGGGGAATCTCCAATGTATATTCATGATTGCCCTGCCGGATTGTCAACGGGTATTCGATGCTCAACACGCCCGCGCCCGGTTTTTGGTCAATCGAATCGCCGATGGCTTTTTCTCCTATCCTCACCCTGATTGTTTTTTCTTTTGCCGGATCGTCATCTGTTTCAGGATAATACAGGCGAAAAACGGGATAGGCAAAAGCAGAACGGCCGAAATCAATAAACCAGTTACCGTCCTTTTTCTGCAATGTCTTACGCGGGTAGTTGGTATGATAGCGGATAGGATTACGATCTTCGAATGTCCAGAAATCATCTCCGTTCTGCTCTATTTTAACCCAGCGACTTTCACCCGGCCATGCCTGTGTGCGTCCAAATTCACCTATGTTAAACCGTTGCGGCTTGCTGAAAGACGATTCTTCACCGTCGCTATTCCAGAAAGCCACTTTCCAGTAATAACCTGACCATGGCTGTAACGGTTTTCCTTTGTACAGGATATGTTGCGATTGGCTTGAAATCTGTTTCCCGCTATCCCACATATCGCCTGTATTATTATCCAAAGCGCCTTTGGAAGAAGCTACTAAAATCCTGAATGCCGTCTGTTTTTCGTTCTTTTCACCGGGCGGTATCACCCATCCGAACTGTGGCGCGGGCGTGGTGATGACTGTCAGTTCGGGGCGAACGAGCAGGTTACATACCAGGCCTGTCGGCTCATTTTTTGCCGAGATTGTCCCAAAAGGCAATAACAGCATCATTGCCAGTGTGAAAACACGCAGTGCGTCATTCATAATTCATAATTATCGTATGCGTGCCGGATGGTATGTTTCCCAGTGAAATAAAAGGCGCATCTTTTACACGCGCCGTTTTTAATACGGTTCCGTTATTTTTTACTTCATATTTGTTTGATAATAACGGTAAGTAAACATCGCCTTCCATGTTTGCGGGAATGGTGATCTGCAAACGGTATTCCCCTTTATTATTATTGACTTCGATGGCAACTTTACCCTTTATCGTAGGAACTACAGCTTTTGCGTGTGTTAACGAAGCCAGCTGGGGCTTGATACGAACGATATCAAATCCGGGTGTGAGCGGCTCGACGCCCATCAGTTTTCGCGGAATAGTATTGGCCGGAGCGGCGCCCCACGCATGATTCCAGTCCTGGTTGGGTTTATATTTGTTGTCCCATGCTTCCAAGGAGATCGTCGAACCTACGCGAATCATGTTATACCAGCTGCGATCGTCGGTTTTAGTCAGCATCTCAAGCGCATAATCGGCGTCTGCAGCCTCGTATAGGGCGTCCATTAAAAACTGTGAACCGTAAACGCTACATGCCATTTTTCGGGTGTGCATATATGCAAGTACTTTGCTTAACCTGTTGGCCGGCGTCATACCAAATGCTACCGGAAACATATTGGAATGTAAGGCGGCATGGGTGGTCGTGTCGCCATCCACGTAACGACCCAGTTTATTGTTAAAAAAGAAATTGTTGTAACGGGTCAGAAATGCGCCTGCCTCTTTTTTGTAAAACGAAGCATCCTGTTGATTGTTGAGCGTTTCGGCAATCCTGCTCATTAACTTCATGGCTTCATAGTGATACGCATTCGTAACAGCGTTGTAGTCGGTAAACACAAACCCGTCGGCTTCGCCACCTTCCATTTGCCCCAATCCCAGGATTCCCGTGTGCGGCCAGTCAACGATATCCCGCATGTTTCCGTAAAAAACATAACGTATGGACTTCAGCACTTCCGGCGTCAGCAAACCGGTAGACGTGCTTATCACACCGTTTTTTTCTCTCAGAGACATCAGTGTTCGTATTTTCAGTATGTCGTAATTTGCCTGTAACGATCGGCTGTCGCCAGTATACATATAGTCGTTCCATGCAATGAGTACTGCCTGCAATATCCATTCCGTAGGCCAGGTAGGATACTCCAGCAGGTATTCATGCGAACGACGCGCCATCGAATATTCCCGATCGACACCGTAGTGGCTCAGCTGGTTGATCAGCGCATCGGCTTCGTAGGGGATACGTTCGCGGTCGCCGTCAATGTAAATACCCAGAACCGAAGTTGCCTTTATCGAATATTTGCACAACTCCCATATCCGGTTCAGGATGTCGTTATTACATTCAAAGGAGGAAGCCGATTCGTCGAACGGGTAATGCACCGATTCCCTCACCACATCGTTTGCGGTTAGCGGCTTGTTATAATTTTCTATTTCACAATACCTGAACGGCAGTACTTCGCCGACATAACCGGGTATTAAAACGGCTAATGAGCCGGTATTTCGGCGGTCTTTGGCAATTTTTATACGGTAGGTATGCGTACCTTTCATCAGACCTATTGAATAACGGTGGTAGCGTATCGTACCTCCGGGTCTTCTGTCAACACTACCGTTCACCGTATGTTCTCCGAGATGAACGATAATGCTGTCTTTATCCGTATCGGATGTAAGTTTTAGAACCAACTGTCCGAAAGCGGCTTTTCCAAAATCGATGAATCGCGTGGTAGCATTTGTATTCCTGATGGATACGGGATGTTCCATCGTTTTTACCTGCGGATAAAATGAGGCGGCGTATTCCGACATTTTTTCGGCTGTACGGAAAGCCTTTACATCCGACCATTCGCTTTCTCCTCCTGTATTTGTGGTCGTTTTTACACGCCAGAAATAATTTTTCATGGGCTGAAGCGTAGCGCCCTCATACAGCACGGCGGTCGATTTTCGGCTTTCAACCGTCCCGCTATTCCAGACATTTCCATTCCCGGAAATGGCGTCGCGCATATTATCAGCGACTATAATCCGGAAAGAAGTCTGGTATGTGGCATTTGCTTCGCCCGGTACAATCCAGCTGAATGAAGGTTTCGTAGAACCTATTTCCGCGTACTGGAGCGATTCGATGACCGAATCCGTTAACCAGACGGGCACATTCGAAGCATACCCGTTTTGCCATGTATAATCCGTGTGCTCAATCAAATCTGTCAATAAGCCATACGGCTTGTTTTGAGCAACCGTTGATACGGCGCAAAACAATAATAACAATGTAATAATAAAATAAAATTGTTTTTTCATAATATGTTAATTAATATAATTTAATCCTAACCGGGCCAGCCAATCCAGAAGGACGTAATGGATAATCTTTTACGAATTTGATTACGTTTGTTTTTGTATAACGCTCGTTTTCCGAAAGAAAATTATCGCCAATAATCCTGTTGGGCCACAAATTTACTACTTTTATTTCTAACTTGTTCACTCCGTTTACCAAAAAATCCGTGATGTCACCCGTAAACGGAGGCTGCCACCATACGCCTGTATATTTTCCGTTGACAAATACTTCTGCCAGGTTATACATCTCTCCCAAATCAAGGTAAACACGCTTATCCTTATACTGTTCCGAATTCAGGTTGAATGTATTCCGATAAACAGCCGTACCGGCATAATAACGAATACCCGGGTCAATATGGTTATTCCATAGCGTCAATTTGTCAAAACTTGCTTTTTCGGGGCCTCCCCATCCGGGATCAAACGATACATCCCATGGGTTGTTGATTTCAGTTTCGGAAATCCTGTCTATTGAAATTTTTTTCGTTTCTCCGGCTGAAGAAACGAGCATATATTCACCCGGCTGAACAAACAATATATCATTGCCGGCTTGCTGTATAAAAGGTGAAACAGCCACCGTGTCGACAGGTAATCCGGGGAACCAACTTTCGCCGTTCAGGGATAATTGCGAATAATGAGCGCCTGCATCCTTTCTGAAAACGACTAAAACAGAGCCAAAAGGCTCTAAAAACATCGGCATGGACGTTTTTCCGTTTTCCTGTGAGTAAATGGAATAATCGGTTATCTCGCCGGTTATCGGATTCCACAGTTCAGGCGTTTTTGATTCCACGCGGAAGGTGGCGTGAAAATATTCGGGTCGTTCGTTGCGGTTTACTACATAATAGATATCCGCACCGTCCGTTTCCCTGTGAATGTAATCGATAAGCGCATCGGGCCTGGCGCTTCGGTAAGCAAAATCCTGCTGTATACCCTTTTCGAGAAGGATATTTTTGATTTCTTCACCAAAACAAACCATTCCTTTTCCATAGGTATGTCTTCCCTTAGCAACGCCGTCCGTATTGCCCCACATTGCATCGGATATTTTCCGAACTTTCGCAACCGCATTTTTATCGCCGCGCAAGCCTACCGACGTCGTCGGCTTGGGGCCAATGATGGTAGCGCCTGCTTTCACCAGCTTTTCTAATTTTTCGATAACTTCCACAGTCATGCCCGAACGGTTCGGGAGGACTAATACATGATAACTCATGCCATCGGGAAGAACGATCTTTCCATCGCTGACGCTCATGCGTTCCAGTATCACCTGCGTGTTACAGACGTCATAATCATATCCTTCGCCCAATCCTTCGTAAACATGCTTCAACGGAACCTGATTCGGCACATTGTCGCCGTAATAAAAGCATACATCCCCGACAAACAGCCCCTGCGACAGCATGAGCGAAATGCGGCTGTTCCATGTTAAAAAGGCAGGCGCCTGCTTCCACCAGGTAACTTGCGGGTTGAAATGCGTTCCGGCAAAATATTCATTACCCGGAATCCCCGCCTCTGCCGGAGAGTGGGTAAATGTATGTATGACCAAGCGGTTCAATCCCTCGCAGTAAACCCTGTCCAAGGTAGGCTTCATATAGGCAAAATCTTCTTCCCAGTGCGGGCCGATGCTTGTAGGGCCTTCCGCCTGGGCAAACCGTTTTCCGTAGATATGCGCCACCGATGCCGGCTGTTTGACAAAAAGGCGGTTTTCGGGCGTAACCCTGTGCGTATTGGCGCGTATCCAGAACTCGCCCATCGGTATGTCGTTGATTCCCACATTCTTTAATGCGTCGATGGGTGCGGGATGAGGACCTCCCCCTTCCGGATGGATACCGCATCCGTCGGCGTGCGCACGGTTACTGAAATGCTGATAATGATTTTCACAGATCAGGTCGGCAATCGTCCGGCGAAAATCATACAAAAACCGGTTGGATACATCCCGATTTTCTATGATCATGCCTGTTAATACCGGTAAATAGGGAAGAATACTGTACCCATTGGCTTTTTCGTACAGTTTTTCAAACTGATGCGTCCAGTTTGCCGCGCCAAGTTCCCAGCTGTCATCATGCAGATACTGTATGCTTGTGGCTCCGGCCTGTTTCAAATCCTGAAGAAGTGTTCCGGCTGTATTGTCATACTGCAAATCCATGGCTGCCCTGCTCATATAATCGATTGCCAATCCGCCTCCACCCGGACTATGGGTCGACACCTTTATTCCCGTACCGGTATAACCAAAACGCAAGATTGTGAAGTCGCCTTCGGGAACCTGCCACCTGATATTTCCATCCGCATCTACCTTGCCGGTAATATCCATGACGTCTTTCAGAAGTGCATTGCAATCGCCTTCGGGCGACGGTTCTTCTTTCATGAAGATATCCCAGTCGAATCCCAGTCCGTTCGCCGTTTTAGGGATACTTATGGAATGAACGGCTTTAATCTGCATGTTTTCAAGCGGCTTTACCTGCTCGCTGTTGGGTGTTGTTTTCACTGCAAGCACGGCTATCGGCCGGTAATAAAAACTCCCGTCGCGTTCGTCTTTCAGCAGCCTTTCGGGCATGGGCAGTTTTTCCATCAACAGCGTTGGTCCTTTTACTGATAGTGTACTCCAGACCATTTTTTTGGAAGTCTCCTCCGGCGTCACCCACGGGCCGCCGTCGTTCCAGCCGCTGGTGATGTTCATACTCATTTCCATATCCAGACTATCGGCGACAAGGCAGGCATACGTGAATAACTCCCGCCATTCCTGACTCATGAAGACAGGACCGGGTTCAGGTCTTTTCACGCTCACATGGGAAGATGAACTTGCGTCGAATACGATGGCGCCCCTGATACCGGCTTTTTTCATTTCCGTCAAGTCGTAAAGGATACCTTTTTTCGAGATATTGCCTTCCAACCACCACCAGTAAACGCGCGGTTTAGCAAAATCGGGCGGCGACCTGAAATCTGCCGCCAGATCTGTCGAAGGGTAAAAGTCGGACTGATAGCCTGCCACCTTGTTTACAGACTGATTACAGCCAAACAAGCTTACCCCTATTGTTATGATAATTAATATGTTCTTCAAAATAATGTATAAAAAAAATGATAACATCTTTGCGAGGTTCGAAGCAATCCAGTAAGGAAATAAAAAACTGGATTGCTTCGACGTTTCACATCTGCCAATGACGATTAGCACAGAAACAGCCCCGTAATTATTAATTAGTAATTACTAATTAATAATTAATAATTAATATCTACCACCCCGGATTCTGTGCCATCGCAACATCCTTGTTGGTATCGATCGCAGTTTGCGGGATAGGCCACAGGTTAAAATTCCTTGTGAGCGTAGCCCTTGGATCATCCCAGTAGGCATACTTTTTGATACGGTCTACTGCAACCGTACCGCCCATGCGTAGCAGCGTATTCCAGCGACGTTCTTCATACACAAGTTCGCGCGCCCGTTCATCCAGAATCAAATCAAGATTCACATCCGATTCCTGCACCATATAACCGCATTGAGCACGCGCTCTGATGATGTTTATGTCAGCCGCTGCGCCGGCATTATTACCGATACGCATTTTGGCTTCGGCTCGCAAAAGAATGGTTTCCGAAAGACGGATCAGATACTCGTCGCGGAAGAGGTTACTCATGTTTTCACCGTCAGACAGACCTGTATATTTATCGGTCGCTATTTTGCAGGATATAGGGAAGCATTGCGTTACTGCCGCGTCAATTGCATCCTTACTCTCACCTTCCTTATAAATCACACTCCATGGGACCGGCTTTCCGAAATATTCCGAAGAAGTCATATTTCCGAGGAACATTCTTCTGAACACCGCTTCCGAGTTACGCATGTCATCTCCCCATTTTCCTTCATAAATGATATCGCGGGTATACATGGTTGGCATGACCTGCACAATACCGCGTCCGCCTACATCTTCGAGTGTCCCGTTCAGATGCGTTGATAACGGATCACGGAAAACCGCTCCGTAGTTGCGCGAATAAGGTAAATACGATCTGTTATCTTCGGCCCGATATGCCCTGTAGTCAATTTGAATTACATAAATAGCCTCAGTATTACCCAGTTGGTAATCCTGGTTGCCTTCCTGGAACAAATCCCAGTACACATTGGCTTCCATCGTATATCCGGCAGCCGAATATAAACGTTCGGGCGTTTGTTCTGCCGGTGTATTGGCAAAATAATAATCCGGATGCTGGTCTTTTCGCGAACCGAAACGTTCCGTCATTAACGAGTAGGTAGGGCCGTCAATGAGATCATTACCGTAACCGATCGCTCTTTCGTAAGCGGCTCGTGCATCAGCCGACTTGCCTTCTTCTTCCAGTGCAATCCCTTTATTAATATACAATTGACACAAGTTATGCTGTGCGGCGCCACGCACTAAACGGCCTGCTATCGGCGTTGTTACCGGCAGATCATTCAGGATGGCTTCCAACTCATCAATGGCAAACTGGTAAGTTTCCACTCTCGTAGCACGGACAAAGTCATATCGCGGTGTAGTTGCTATTTCTGTAACAATGGGAACGCCTCCGTACAATTCGCCCAGGTTACGGTAGCAGTAAGCGCGGAAAAAACGTGCCTGCGCCGTGGTATATGCTTTATCAGCCTGTGACGCCCATTCAATTTGAGGTAACTCCGATGCGTACAGCGCCAGGTTTGCTCTGGCAATCAACTGGTACATGGCATTATATATTTCTCTGAAAGGTTCGGTGTTGGAGTGCATAATGCCATAATCATTGAAGCGATTGGCTCGCCTGATGGTTGCTACATCGTACATATCCGTACCGTTACCGCCCGTAAAAACAAAATAGTTGTTATTTTCTTCAAGCATGCAATTCCATTGCCGCACGCGGTTATAACATCCTATTACGACCTGATCTACCTGTTCGGACGTTGAAAACGCATTATCTACCGTATAAAATGTTTTCGGTTTTTCTGTCAGAAAATCAGCGTCATTACAACTGAATAAAAACAAAGATAATAACAGGAAGATGCTATTTTTAATAATTATATTTTTCATACGATTCATGTTTAATAATTAGAAACTAATGTTTGCGCCTATTGAATAGGTAGTTAACACCGGATTATCACTTGCCCTGACTCTGGAACCTACTTCAGGATCGTCACCTTCCCATTTTGTGATGGTAAAAAGATTCTTGGCGGCCAGGAAGAGTTTCAGGTTGTTAATTTTCATATCCTTCATCCACTGTCCCTTGAATGTATAAGACAAGGTGACGTCCTGCATTCTAACAAACGCTCTGCTTTGCAGACCACGAAAACGTCCTCCGTCGCCACTGAATGTAGCCGCCGGATATACATTACTTTTGTTTTCAGGCGTCCACCAGGGGATATAAATATTGTTCGAGTTGAATAGTCCCGAACCTTGCGTCATAAAAGCAGGTTCGTTAGTTCTCAGAAAATAACCGCCACCCCCGAAAGTTCCGGTAAGCATAAAATAAAAATCGAAATTCTTGTAAGAAACGGTATTACTCATATTCAATTTGAAACTTGGCACATCATACCCTAAAATGTCACGGTCATCGGGTGTGATTTGTCCACCGCCGGTTAAGCTCTTGTACTTGGGCACACCGGGTTGAACACCGTTTTGTGACATATATTCCGTATCGGATTCCTGAACGATACCGTCTTGAACATACCCGTAAATTGCATTCAATGGCTTGCCAATAAACCGGCTGTTTGCTACGTCATCAATTTCTTTTCCGTTTTCGTCCAAATCGCCATAGAGATGAACCAGTTTATTTCGGTTCAACCAGAATATCAGGTTAGTCGACCACATCAAATCCTGTTTGGCTATGTTGATAGTCCGTAATGTAACTTCAATGCCTTTGTTATCGATTTGCCCCATGGACGATCTGATAGTTGTAAAACCGGTCATAACCGGAATGTTACGCTGAAATATCTGGTCGGTTGTCTGTGAATAATACATGTCAATATCAAGGAAAATACGATTATTCAACCATGCCGATTCAAATCCGGCATTCCATGATGCGGTTTTTTCCCAGCCCAGGTCGGCGTTTCCAAGCGTGCCGGGAATCATTCCATACAGGATTGTGCTGCTGTTTCCCAGCTGGTATCGTGCTCCGGCGGCTGCACTGTTCTGAATGGTCGACAGGGTTCCGTAGGGATTCAATCCCTGGTTTCCGTTTTTACCCCAGGACAGTTTCAGTTTCAGGTTATTCAATACGCCGGTATTATCCATGAAATTTTCTTCGGTTATTCGCCATGCGGCGCCGAATGCCATGAAATTACCCCATTTCTGATTCGCCCCGAAAACGGAAGCGCCGTCCCGACGAAACGATCCGGTCAGAAAATATTTATCGTCAAATGAATACGAGGCTCTCCCAACATAACCGATGTTGGTTCGTAAATAAACCGGACGGTCAGCGTTTTCCCCTTCAAGCGTTAACCGCTGGACGGTAGCCTTATGCAGACCACCTATGCCAAGCGCCGTATTTCCGTTGGCAGCAAAATCGCTTCCGGAAAAGTACTCTCTTTGATATTCCTGCAGGTCGCGTGTCGCTACGGCTGTCAGGTCAATGGCATGTTTTCCGAACCGGTTGTTGTAATTGAGGATATTATCAATAACCCAACTGTTAATCTTCCTGTTATCAATACTTCCGTTTGCCCTCGACAACAGGTTTTGATATGCAGCCGGTGAATAACGTGCTTCATCATTATAAGCACCTTCTGCCACATAATTGGTTTCGTAGTTAAAATTTTTTCTGTACTCGTTAGACAGATTACCAGCATAATTAAAACGATAACTTAACCCGGATACCCATGGGATTTTTACCAATGCATAAGCGTTTACACGGAAATTATCACGGGTATTATTATTATCGCGGGTTCCGTCGTTTACACCCCATAACGGGTTTACGGTTGATTGTGTATAAGGATATTTTTCCAGTAACTTATTATTTTCATCGCGGTACATTACGCCATAAGGCGACATGGTGTATGCAGCGCCAATATTGGCTCTTACATCTGAAAAGTTAGTCTTTGTATAGGCGGCGTCTACTCCGACTTGCAGCCAGTTTGTTATGTCTGTACTGATTTTACCCAAAATAGAGGTGCGTTGATAGTTGTCGCCAACGATTACGCCTTTGTTATCGGCATAAGAAGTCGATAAGTAGTAGTTCATTTTTTCGCCTGAGCCGGAAACGGAGAGTTGGTAGTCCTGTAGCCAGCCGGTTTGTGTGGAGGCTTCAAACCAGTCCGTTTCTTTACCGGCATTCATGTTTGCTGTTTCCTGTGGTTTCAGCCACGACAAATCGGTACTGTTATTTCGCGCCATTACAGATTCCAGCCACTGTTCGCCTTTCATCAATTCGGGACGGTTTCCCCATTGTTGCGATGTTTCTGCAATATTCAAACCGATAACAGGTTTCGCCGATCTTCCTTTTTTGGTTGTAATCATGATAACCCCGTTAGCAGAACGCGACCCGTAAGCGGCTGCGGACGTGGCGTCTTTCAGTACGTCGAACGAAGCAATATCATTTGGGTTTATATCAGACAGATTACCCATGTAAATAACCCCATCGACGACAATCAGTGGATTATTTGAACCGGAAATAGACTTCTGTCCACGCATTTGCATGGAGGGTTGCCCTCCTGCTGTGTTGGTTGCGCCGATATCCAAACCAGCTACATTACCTTTAATAGCCTCCAATGCGTTCAGGTTTGAAGCCAGTGCAACAGGCGAATCTTCCAGTTTGACGGACGATACCGAACCTGTAAAGTCCTTCCGCTTTGTCGTACCGTAGGCAATGACGATTACTTCCTCTAAAGCCTGTGCATCTTCCTGTAATGTGATATTCAATTGAGTCTGGTTTCCGACAGGTATTTCCTGAGTGACATATCCGATATATGACACTCTCAATACCGCATTTTCACTGACAGAAATCGAAAACGACCCGTTGATGTCCGTCATAATTCCGTTTGTAGTCCCTTTTTCCATTATATTGGCTCCGATAATCGGTTCTCCGCTGGTTTCTAAAACCGTTCCGGTTACCGACCGTTTTTGCTGGGTAGTCTCCGCCAAAGCATAACCGGAAAATACAAGTAACAGAAAGATGGATAATCGCATAATTCTAAAAAATTGTTTGGATGCATTGTTTCCTGACAATGACGTCCCGAATAAAAATTTTCTCATGTACTTTTGTGTTTAGTAATAATTTAATAAGTTTTTTTGCATTACGCTGTTAAGATTAGATTGGGTAGATGATATAACATTTACCGTTTTTGAACCGTTTTTCTTCATAGGCATTTTGTTTTGTAATTAATAAAAATGTTTCTCTTTTAGCGCACAAAAATAGTATTTTTTTATAGAGTACCATGTATTTATCGAAAAGATAAACCGGAAAAATGAAAAAGGCCGCTAAAAAAATGACATTCGAAAGACCGGCACTGACATACAGAATATTTTCCGTGTTTTAGTTTTAATTCAAAGAAGCCAAAGTTGATGCTATCAATTTACCACCCCCCAATTTCGCAAAGCCACCTGATAGGTGCAGGCATTTGCCTTTATTTTGGAATTCTACCTTTATATAAATCCCATAAATCAAAAATTAAATCCCAATTTTTACCCCATACAATATTATTTCGTTCAATCTTAAACTGCCTGAATTTTTTCAAATCACGGTATTTGTCATATTGAGGGTGTGGATGTTTATATAAAAAATCCCCAAAATCTATTTGCTGAGTAACACCATCGTCAAATAATAATTCAACCACATAATCATTTATGTATCTTGCATTAACAAGTTTTATGATTTTATAATTACTCATTTCTTTTTATTTTAGGAAGTTGAATTTTGCTTTGGTTTCCTTTTAAAAAACCCTTCTTCCTCCTTGTAAAAAACTAATTTTAAATATCTATAAATTTGTGGCATAATCATTTATTTATGAAATACAAAGATACGGTATTTTTTCCATACCAAATATTTTTTTGAAAAGTATTACATTTTATTTTCAATTTTTCGTCTCATTGTCCCCCTACACTGGCATTTCTGTTCGCCAAATCGTCAACCAAATAAATTTACTAAAAACATTCGTCAAAAAATCTCAAAACAATATTGATCAGGATTATTAATAAATGAAGTGATTTTTAAAAAATTGAGTATTATACATTCCGCAGTTTCGACAGTATTGAGGTTTCCTGTACGCAACCACA
>Ga0082212_10006067_pt1 | contig 16326 bp, 11 predicted proteins | sample TergutNt197P3_FD_71548 | JGI IMG/M metagenome (GOLD analysis project Ga0082212, IMG submission 71548) | Neocapritermes taracua P3 segment gut microbial communities from Petit-Saut dam, French Guiana - Nt197 P3 | ecosystem: Host-associated > Arthropoda: Insects > Digestive system > Gut ... | reverse complement strand
ACAAGATGAAATTGAAGAACTCATGCGCGAGGTCGCGGAGTTTTACCGTTCCCTGCCGGGAGTAATTGATGTGAAATACATCAAGCGTACCCATCGGCAAAAAGACTTTAACGCGGTTAAAGCAGGAGAGCCGCCGATCCGCTTGACCCGGCAACTTGGAAAGGTCACATATATGCTTTATTTGGTAGTAGAAAATGAGGAAGCTCATGCCGCTTTATATAAACCGGCACTTGAAAAATTCTATAAACGGTGGAATCGTTGTTTAACAACAATGCCTAAAATATACCTCGGTGAAAATATCGTATAAGACTAATCTATGATTATCCATTAAGGAGGCTACTTCGATGAAAGTAGGCGAATCATTAAATACCCGGCGTTCAACAAGGGCTTTTCTCTCTGTGCCGGTGAAAAGAAGCGTCCTTGACGCTGTTTTGGAGGCTGCCGCGCGAACCCCATCCTGGGCAAATTCCCAACCGTGGGAAGTATTTGTCGCTACGGGCAATACGCTGGACAGAATCCGCAATGCATATAGGGAGAAATACACGCGAAAAGCGGAAACCAACCCGGAAACGCCACGCCCGGCGCAATGGACAGAGAAAGCGATTAAACGCAGGGAGCAGCTTCATCCGGGCATGGTGCGTGACTGCGGGGAAGCCGCCAAGCAGTTTGGCGAACTCAATCAGGCGATGTTCAACGCGCCGGCTGTGATTTATCTCTGCATGGACAAACGATTATCCGAATGGTCGCTGTATGATATTGGCGCCTATTCCCAAAGCATCATGCTGGCCGCCATTGAGCAGGGGCTTGCAACGATCCCGGCGATTACGCTGACGCTATTCCCCGATGTACTCCGACAGGAAATGAAAATCCCGGACAACCTCAAGATTACCATCGGTATAGCGATTGGATATGCAGACGCCGACCACGGGATCAACAAGTTTGTCAGCGAAAGGAAAACACTTGCCGAAACCGTCAAGTACTTTGATTGATTACGCAGGGAAACAACAGATAGTAGATATATCCATACAGCCAAAACAATTTCTATAGGGAAGCGGAAGGCCATCGGCTTTTCCATTTTGCCACGAATGCTTACGAAGGAATCGCGTATCAGTGGTATAATTGGCTAAACAAACAATCCAGAAATACTGGAAGGGAGATGAACCCCGTGACTACACGTGAGGCAATAAAGGCGCAGATCGACGCGCTGCCGGAAGATGCAATAAATAAATTGGCTGTTTTTTTGCTTGGTTTATATAGTGACGACACGGCTTATCTAAGCTCAATCCCTGGCATGGTTGATTCCATTAAAGCCGCTGCTGCTGAACCGCTGTCTGAAGGCGTGAGGGCGTCAAAGGTTGACTTCAATAAATGATGAAAATCTGGTCAAGAAGGAAAGATTATTATGCGAGTCGCAAATGCATTGCACGAATTAAAGTTGCCGGAGAAACACAGCAATTTCATTCGCGTATGCTACAGAAAGATTTCCGAATTAAACTATGTCGATAGAATCATTTTGTTTGGAAGCTGCGCGAAAGGGCAAGCCACTAACAACAGTGATATTGACTTATTTGTTGTGACGAAAACCGGATTAGCGGACGACAGTGAGGAAATGTATCGTTTGTACTATAAGTCTACAGAGGATATTCCGCTATCCGATTACATTTGCTGCGATATACTGACTGCAACGATTAAGGATTTTGAGCAGGAAGCGACGCCGCTTATTAGAAGCGTACGGAGAGAAGGGGTTGAATTAAGTGGGATATTATAATGATGCACAAGAATGGCATGGTACGGCCATCGATCTGAAGAATTGCGGCAGGTTCCGCGCTTCAGTTTATATGTCTTGTTTGGCCGTGGAATGTTTCTTGAAAGCTAAAGTCGAAATCATCGATCCTGACGACGCCAGGCTTGGTGAACATGATTCCATCTACTTATATAGAATGCTAAAAGCTAAATATGATTCCAAAACTGATTTGTCAAAAGATATCGCTCTATGCCGTAAATACCACAGCGAGGCACGCTATTCAAATACGGTAAAACTTGAAATGTACGATGAAGATTTTGCTGGCAAGCTTATCGAAATTGTGGATAAAGTAAAAAAGTTCATTGATGAAGAATGTGCTGCAACCTTGGACGATTTATCGAATAGATTTAGGAAGCAGTAAAATAATTCCTTTTTACCGCATAATGCTGAGCGCCTTGATATTTGAACCGTTGCCTTTGACGTCATAGACGAGCGTGTACCCCGCGAGGTCGTGACCGTCCGCGAACTTGAATTTGCCGTCCAGATTGGCGTTGTTGCCGTTAAGGCTGATCGAATATGTTTTCACTTCTGTTTTGCCATCCGAGTATGTCAATGCAGCCTTGAATGTCAGCACCCAAATCCGGGAGTTTTTCGCGGTTTCCGCCATGCTGACGAAGTCCTTTGTGGTCGTGACCGCATTTTTGATTGTTACCCCGCCCGTTTTCGGAATGACGACCGTTTTGGTTTCATCGCAACGGCTGCATTTCAAAATATCGTAACCGTCCTCATCGGCAGTCGGGTCTTTGTGGTCTGTAAGCACGAAGTTATGGCCGAGGGCTGCGGTATAGTCTGCGACCTTGCCATCGCCACAGTTGGCGCAGGTGTAGGTCGTGTAGCCCTGTTCCGTACAGGTCGGTTCGGTGACAAGGCCCGCGCCCCAATCATGCCCGGTCGCCGGGATTACCACCGTATCGGTTTCATCGCAACGGCTGCACATGAACGTGTTATAACCGTTTGCTTCACAAGTCGCGTCCTCATGCCCCGCCGGCACGGTGAAATCATGGCCGAGGGCGGCGGTGTGGGCGTCGGTGTAGCCGTCCTCGCCGCAATCGCATTTATGTTCCGTATATCCTTGCTCCGTACAGGTCGGCTCGATGACTACTGTTGTATAGTGATGAACATGACCGAGCGCGGATATTGTTTCTTCGCGTGTATCCCCGCAACGCCCGCAGGTGTAGGTCTTTACGCCATCCTCGTATTCTGTCGGCTCTTTTGTGACAGTACCGTCGTCCCAAGTGTGGTCGAGGGGGTCTTGATAGTCCTCGGTTTTTGTTTCTAAGCAATTCGCGCAGGTGTAGGTCGTGTAGCCTTGTTCCGTGCAGGTCGGCTGTGTGATAAAGCCTGTACCCCAATCATGCCCGGTCGCCGGGATGATCACCGTATCGGTTTCATCGCAACGGCTGCACATGAACGTGTTATAACCGTTTGCTTCACAAGTCGCGTCCTCATGCCCCGCCGGCACGGTGAAATCATGGCCAAGGGCGGCTATGTAGGAATCTTCGTCAATGTATTTGTCGCCGCAATCGCATTTATATTCCGTATAGCCTTGCTCCGTACAGGTCGGGGCGATGACATACTCTACATGGTTGTGGACATGCGCCGCTGCGTTTACTTTGACGTCAAAAGCGGTGGTTTCGGTTCTATCGCCTTCCGTATAGCTGACAGTTACGGTTTGTGTCCCAACTTCATTTAGTTGAGCGCCGTCCGCCGGGTTTGTCGTATATCCCGTTACAGCATTCTCGCTCGCATCGCTGTACACGGCAGTTACGCTCAGACCGGAGAGTTCGAGTTCATCGCCCACGGTGTAAATCAGCTTATCCGGCAGGGCTGAAATCACGATGCTGTCGAGGGTAGCCAAATCGTCGTCCCTACAGACGCTAAACGCGGCCTCCGCTGCAGCGTACGGCTCTGTTGCCCCGAATGCCATCAGGGACGCCTTAATCGCGTAAGAGCCGTCATCCAGCGCGGCAAGGAAATCTTTGTACAAAGTAATGATTATGCTTCCGCTTTCCGCCTCGCCCAAGGGGGCGCTGCCGTTTAGTTCATCGTTATACAGCGCGTATTTATTATCGCCGACTTTTTCAAGCGTCAGTTCATACGAACCGTCACCGGTGATCAGGGTGACCTCGCACAGATCGTCAAACATCGCGTTGATGATGAATATCGCGTCCGTGTCAGTTCCCGTGATCTCGACGAGTTCTCCCGTAAATTCCGGCAGGCTTACCGTAATGGTGAAATCGGCTGTTTTCGTCGCTCTGCCCTCCGTGTAGCTGACCGTGACGGTCTGTTCGCCTGATTTATACAGCGGCGCGCGGTTTGCCGGTTCCGTGGCGTAGCTTGTGATTGTTCCGCCGTTTCCGTCGCTGTAGATCGCTCTCGCCGCCATGCCCGTGAGGTCAAGGTTCTCTCCGGCGATATACGACAATTTGACCGGCAGGTCTGTGATTTCGATACCCGTCAGTTCCGCTCCGCCCGATTCTCGTTTCACCCAGACGACGGCGCTTCCAAAGGCATACTCGTCATAGCCGGGTTTGATCGAACCGGGGGATTCGCTCAGTATTTCAAAATATGAATATTCCCAATTTTCATTACGGATCACGATATAGTGTTTATCCGACGTCAATTCCCCTTCGATTGTTACAGATCCCCCTTGCAGGTAAACGCCCGTATCCGACGCGCTGACGCTGCCTCCGATGATAATGTCGCCTTCATAAGAATGAATACCGTATTCGCCGCCCGCGGCGTCTCCCGTGATATAAATCGTGCCGTCGGGACAATCGGCGTACACAGCATGCATAGCAGACGAAACATCGCCGTAGACCGTTACATTGAAGGCGTTGTACGCGTTGATTCCGCTGAAGCTGCCGTAAACATCGCCATAAACGGTCACGTGCCCCCCCATGGCGACTACGCCTTCGCCGGTCGGGCCGTAGTAGCCTTCGCCTTCCACCGTTATGTCGCCGTAAACAACCACGATGGAAGACTCGCCGTACGCGACGACGCCCTTGTTGTTTCCGGTTATGTCGCCGCGCACGATAAGGACGGAATCATTTGCCGCCCACAGCATCTCGCTGTCGGACAGAGACGTCACATTGCCATTTATGATCACTTCACAATTCTGCCTGGCGTGAAGCAGGTTTTCGTTCAGCATTTTGGCGCCAAGGAGATTCCCGTTTATTTCCACAAAGCTTTCTTCGGCTATCCGAATTCCGCTTGTTGAATCGCCATAATAGCTGTCCGCAACGATATCGCCGTTGATCGTCACCATACTGTTATTAATGGTCAGGCTGTTGAATGCTAATTGGTGACCGTTGGTTTCGATCGTGACGACCTTATTCTCGATGTTTGTATTCGGGAAAACACGGTATTCGCTATAGATATCCCCGTAAAACTCATATTCAACAAGATATTCGTCCATCACAATATCGTTTTTTAAAACAACAACGCTTGGGTAATTATCCTGCATTTGCGCAAAGACTTCATCAAATTGCCGGGCGCTGCCGACTTCATAGGTGTTGGGCGTTTCATCGCCTGTCAATTGACCGCTGATGAGGATTTCTTTCGTCCCGATTACCCCGGAGCCGTCAAGCGCCTCTGCGGTTACCGTGACCGTACCGTTGCCTTTCGCGGTGAGTCCGCCGTCGGCGCTGTTGATACCCGCTATGCCCGGCGCAGATCCGCTTCCGGCGACAGACCAATGCACATACGGGAAAGAGGCGTTATCCGGTATTATCTCCGCCTTCATTTGCAGTCTGCCCCGAATGGAAGTGATGGAATCCACATCGCCCTCTCCGGTTACCGTAATGCCGGTCACGGGAACGGGGTGTACCGTAATGTTGAAAGAAGCGGTCAGGTCAAATTCAGTGTTTCTTAACGTTACGGCTTGCGCGCCGATTCTGTTTAGAACAGCGCCGTGATCCGGGTACGTCGTATAGTAGCCGTCGGCAGACCTGCTTCCGCCGTCGCTGTAATGAAACGAAACAGCCATCCCTGTCAAATCTAAGGTCTCGCCCGGAAGATAATCGGTTTTATCCGGTTCCTTTGTAATCACGAAACCGACCGGCCGCGGCATGACTTCTACTTGAAAACTCGTCGTCCGGGTTTCGCCTTTTTCGATGTACGTTATGGTGACGGTTTCCTCGCCGTGCCTGCTCAGTACCGTGCCGTCCGCCGGGTTCGCGCTGAAGAGCCCGACAGTCCGCGACGAACCATTCTCATAGGCGGCTGTTACTTTCATGCCGCTCAGATCCAGTTCCTGGTCAACGACATACAATGTCTTTCTCGGCAGGGTAGTGACGGAAATGCCGACCAAGGGAATGGGATCCCAGACCCAAACGGTACTCGTGCCGTCCGTATAGGTAAAATAGCCGGGATTGGTGGAAACGACGGAAAAATCCTCCTGATTTTTATGGTAAACCTGACTCTCGTTGCCTAAGCCGGCATAAACTTCGCATCCTGAAATCGTGTCCTCCACAGTGACCGTACCGCCCCTGACGGCTACAGCGCCTATGTAACCGCCGCTGATTTTTTCTACGGTCACATTTGCCGATTGATCGCTATATACCGCGTAGCCATCGGATAAGTTTGTAGCAGACGCGTTCCCGTCAACTTTAATGCTGCTGCCGGCGTCTGCTGCAAGCGCGCCTGCCAACCCGCCGGTGGCATTACCGGTTATTGTTATATCGCCGCCTGAATGTGCCGCCGCGCCTTCTTGCTCCCCTTGCACATTTCCTTTGACCGATATTATCCCGCCATTGATAGCCAGCGCACCCCTGCTGCCGGAAGCCGTGGCCACGGCGTTCCCGCCGGTGATACTTACGGTACTGTAAATAAAAGTTGTGGGATTAACCGTTGCTCGTCCGTCTGCGCCTGCGCCTATAGCCAAACCTTGACAGGCTTTGGCTTCTACCCTGCCGCCGTCTAAGGCTACCGCGCCTGTGCTTCCCGCTGCCGTTCCGATCGCTGTGCCTGTGACGGTAATTACGCTGTCCTTGTCTGTGGCAGTCGCCCCGATATCTCCGCCGCTGACGTTGCCGCCAACCTTAATGATTCCGCGTTCGCTTACGGCAGCGCCGACCTGCTTGCCGGTCACGTTTCCCGAAACGGTTACTTGTCCGTCGTCATCGGCATACGCGCCGACGCCACCGTCTTTATCGGCTGAAACGTTGCCGTTGGTAACAGAGACGCTGGCCGGCGTACGTTTGGCGTATTGTGTGTTATAAACGGATCCGGTGGCGTACGCGCCGTAGCCTCCTCCGCTTGAGCCGAGTTTCGCTGTTATCTCTGCCCCGTCTTTAGCATAAGCGCCGATACCGTCGATGTAGTTGGCAAGGATGAATGTTTCGACTTTAATTTTTGCTTTTTCGCCTTCCGCATATGCCCCGACCTGTCCGCCAACGACGCCTCCGGTTACTGTTACCGAACCGTCCCATAGCGCATACGCGCCGTATACGCCGCCTTCCGCGTTCCCTTCTACGGTCACTTTTCCTTCATAGGCGTATGCTCCGGTTTTTGCCCCCCTCGCATGGCCGTGAACGGTTATTGTGCTTTTTTCTTTCGCCCAGACGCCTGTACCCCCATATGCGCTGTGCCGGACGATGACGTTCGCGCTGTTTGTTGCGAAAACCCCTGTCACTTCAGAACCGCCGGTTGCCGTGACCGCGCGTACGGTGCAGAAGCTGTTGCTTCCGTTCGCATATACGCCTTCCCAGCCTTCTATGTCTTCTTCGACCTGCAGCGTACTGCCGCTCCATATGTACGCCACGAAGCAGGACGCCGTGTCCGCTATGCTGCTGACATAGGCGCTTGATTTATTTTCCATTCTGACGCCGCCGTCTGTGATGTGAATTGGATGTATGGCGGGATTTGATATCAGTCTGCTATTGCTCATATCGAGCCCTTTGCCGGCAATGGTGACAGAACCTGTCCCGGCTATGGTCAGCGCGCTGTTGTCCCACAAAGAAAAGCCCACGGTAGCGAGGCTGCATCCGTTCAGGTTGATGGCAAATTGCTGCTCTTGTATCCCAAATGCTATCGGGATAGCGGCATCCTGAAGCAGGACAATGGTCTGCCCGTTCTCAACGTCTGCGATGGCGGATACAACGCTTGTATATAATGTTGGTCCGATCATGCACACGGGCAAAGGATCATCCAAAGCTATGATTCCGGCCGCGGCTTGTTGTATTGCGGCGCCGTCGCCGCCTTTGCCGGCGGCAAGCGCAGGCCTGGCGCAAGCCGCTTCCCCGACAGGCGCAGTATGATTCAACTCAGGTAGGATACCCCTTTCTGCGCTGAACGCCCGCGCACCGAATCCTGCAAGCGCGACGGACGCAGAGGAACTGCCTTCTTCCGCCGCCAACACAGGCGGAGCCATAGCTGGAAATATCCCCAGCAACATGGTGAAAGCGAGAAACATGGACATGATTTTTTTACACTTGTTAAACATTGCAATCTCCTCCGCGGTAATTTGATTTCTTTTATCAATTAGTTATGCCTCGTTTGTTTTGGCGTTGTGATTTTTCGTATCATAATTGTATATTCTAAATTGTAGAGAAAAAACCATAAAAAAGCAACGTTTAATTCTATTTTTTTGAGTTTCCCCAAAATTCAAGCCGACATAGCAAGAGCGAGAGCTGCTTTGTGTTTCGTTTGAGGAAAGAACATCGGTGAAACAAGTATGGGAAGGATTCGAAGCTCCTTTTTCTGCCATCCCACCGCCGCCCCGCCCAACCGCCCCTTTCGCTATGCGATCCTCCGACGATATATGGCAGTCGGATCGTCAGCTTGATTGGGATTTCCCCAGATTCCTTGAGTCTGAGGCTACAAACCATCGCGACCGCCCATTGGGCGGCTTGGCCTTGACGGATAGCGGACAAATGCGCTACCCTGCCATTGCGACGGATTGCTTGATCCTGTCGATTTCCCCGAGTTCCACTTCGCCGTCGGCAGTCCCCAACCTGCGCTTTTGGGCGCGCAGTCAAGGCTCGCGGTTCACCTAAACGAATGGGTGGGGGCAAGATGGGTGGGCAGTCAAGCGACCGCGCGGGCAAAATCCGCATAGCTTAACAGGCTCATCTGTCTATCCTTTGGCTTCTTTTTCAGCAACGCATATACCCCTTGCTTGCCTTGGGCAAACACCGTGAACAGGCCATCGGCCATCGCATATAATTTGAACTTGGATATCCCGTAGATACGCTTGGATATCTTCAGCAATTCCATGACCACCGGCTTTTCGTCTGCTTTCTCGCTCATTATCCCGATGTATCCCATCGCGATGGTGAGCAGCAAATCGAGGTTCCGGATCGACCGTAATGACCGTACGCGCAAGTCCTCAAAGCCAAACTGCTGCTTCTTGAACCCGTGCCATTCCTCGATCTTCCACCGCAGAAAGTACACCTTGGTGATCGTCGCCGCAAGCCACTCGTCGTCGCTTTTCAGGTTCGTGACCAGCAGCATCGGCTCCTGTCCGAGGCCCCGGCAGACAACAAGGTTCAGTTCCTCTTCCGGCCGGCAGCACAGCCGTATCGGCGCAATCGAAATTTTGCAGTCGATTTCTTTCCTGTTCTTTTTCTTGAACCGCAGGCCGTACTTCCCCTTGTATCTGTCCGCCACCTTCATGATGTTTTGCCTCTCGCCCTTGTAGATCACGTCGCGGTTTTTCTTCGCGCGTATCACAAAGCTTTCGTCCCGGTCGATCAGGTACTCATAAAACGTATTCGCATCAAAACCCCGGTCGAATGCCCGGATCATGCTCTTCCTGAAGTGCCCGCTCAAATAACGCAATGCTTCCAGCGTCTCCACTGTCGCGCTTTCAAACTCTTCTTCCCTTGCGGAATAGACCCGCGAATACACCCCGATCGGCGATTTCTGTTTCGGCGTCAGCGCCGTCACGTCAAGCATATGGTACCCGATGCCGTACTCCCCCGTGCTGCCGTCCTTAACTCTGCCCAGCCCTTCCAGCTTGAAGCTGCACGGCTTGGTGATGTCCCCGTCATCGACGACCAGGATTGCCCGGCTGCTGAGGCTGCCCTTCACTTTCCCGATATAGTTCTCATGGATCCGCTCATAACCCTTGAACCCCGCCAAATTCCGGGACAGCCGGTCTATCGTTTTCTTCAGGCTGATTGGTTCGTCCAGCGCCCGCGCGATCTTGGAAAGGTGGCAGCTCTGGCTGCCCAGTATCCCGTATATCATCTGAGCCACAAATTTGAAATCCGGGCGCGACAGCCCTTGGGAAACCCTTTCGGAAAAACTTAAAATCTGCCTTTTCAAATTGTTTGATAATGTGCTATAATGAGTCATGTGCAAAACCTCCGAACTATTCTTATACGTTTCTTCAATTACAGCTGGGGACGCAACTGCTGAAAGCCTATACCGTTCATAATACCCGCTATCGATCTGCCGTTCCATCTCGCGAAAAGAATAGCGTTCCTTTATTGCCAACTCCATGTAGAATCGGCGCTCTTCGAGCGTTTTACAGGCTGACATAAGTTTCAAATGGATCGACCAGCCCAATTGTGTCAACAGCGTTGACACTATCTCTGTCCCAGCATACATTTCGTAGAATTGCTTCATGCGATACAATCCGCGGCGGTTAAAGCCCTTAATTTCAGGATTATTTTCTGCAATGAAATCAGCAAGGCTTTGGATATAGCCATCGCCATAACTGCTGTTTCTCATGGCTTCGCTCAGATACTCACCGACTCGCCAGTACATATAGATTAGTTCCTCGTTTACTTTTCGGAACGCGGATTCTTTTGACGATTCAATAATCTTTACCACATCAGAGAAGGATGCAGCAATATCCTCAAGTTTGAACTCATTAGCCATATATACAACCGGCCTCTCGACTATTGATTTAAAAGTTCGCTTAGAAGCGATTGCCATATTTTCAATGGCAATACAGTCTGCAATATCCTTCCATCGGGTTCAGTAACATACATTTCAAAACTATAATAATCAAACCATGCCTCGGTAATGACGGAACCATTCGGGATAAAATATTGATCGTTTGAAATGCCGTCATCGCCATAATCAGGCCAATCCTCGAGATAAAGTATGGGGAGAAATGCCTGATATTCGTTCTTGTAAATACTCTCAGGGAGCTTTTCAGCAAGATTGATCTGTTCCCCTGTATCCATATCAAAACAGATGGCAAACAGCATTGGGGCCATATATAATTCGTCCGGCTCCGTCCATAATTTATAGCAAATCGACAGGTAATTATTCCAATAGTGGTATGATGGTTCGAGTTTATAGATATAGTTTTCGAAAGGCGACATATAATATTCAATAAGAACCAACTTATCATTTCTTTCTGGAAAGCTACTGATCCATGCGTTAAGCTGCTCATTGATACGACTTTCCACGTCGGGGGTTTGCGGGATACGTACATGAAGGGCAAACAAATCAGCCTTCGGCGTCAGCCGCGTCGCCAGATAATAATCCACGGAAAGCCCATCGGAAACGACTCCGTAGGGACTTATTTCCGGCGTGAGTCGGACATTAATGCTCTTGGCGTCGGTAAAATAAGGATTCCCTTTGGGAATATGTATGGTGATGTATCCTTCATTCCTGAGTTCATAGTTCGGATAGTCATTAGGTATGCCTGAAAATGAACGCTTTAAATATTCTTCGTCCAACGAGACAGGATTCCAGTATCCATCATTACCCAGATAATAGCGCATTATGTCATTATTAATATAGTCAATATAGTTAAAGCCATCATAGAAAACATCTGACAAAGGCGTTCTGACGCCGGCTATAAGCAATTCACCCTTTGCCTCCCAACCTTTGAACACAGTACCACCGGTACCTGCCGAGTTTTCGTGGTCTCCAAGAAAAACGGGGTCGATGGATATATCCGGCCATACATTCTCCATAGGCTGTAGCGGTATATACCCTGCCTGTACTGCGCAAGTCTGGCCTTCTTCCGACAGAAGCCATGTTACCAGCTTTCGCGCCGGGCTTTCCTCTGGCGTATTTTTCCGCATGACGGCATAGTAAAAATCTTCAAGGCAATATTCGCTCCGGGTTATCGTGTCGCGGGAAGGGTTGATTCCGTTTATGTTGAGTAATTTAAATCGGCTGTTGCCATACATATTGTTAACATAATAAAACATGGAATATCCAATCGCGTCTCTGGAATTGTCATATCCGGATACGATATCAACAAGGCCTACCATTTCAGTTATTACCCAGTCGACGGGTGGATCCATCGGACTCTGATCGTTCATTGCCATCTTTAGAAATAGGGTCTGGCTGCCGGAATTAGCAGGGCGTTGATAAGGTGTGATTTCCTCATCAAAACCGCCAATTTCTTTCCAATTTTTTATCTTGCCTGTATAAACGTCGCTGATTTGTGGGAGCTGGATATTGTCGACGGGGTTTTCGATATTCACCAAAAAAACGAGAGCGTCTTTTACGACCGGAATGATTTCCAGTTCGACGCCTCTGCTTCGCGCATAATCGAAGTTGTCGGGAGATGGATAAGTAGCAAAAATCAGGTCTGCATCTCCGCCGACCAATCGACTATAGGCATTTCGCGTCGTGGTATGTTCCGGAGGACCTCCATCGCCTTCAAAATATTTGTAAATCGCTTCGGTAAGAGGGATCGTGGCGGTTGAACCGTCAACTTTTTTCCAAAAAGGGACTCCCGCAGTTAAATCCGGTAAATCCGGCGCCGGTTTCCCACTGACACGATATACGTGTGAAACAGGAGACCAGTCATTAATTAGATTGTCCCGTATATCCAGATTGGTTAAACTCATCAAATCGGATAGGTGCGTTAAATCACTGATTTCATTATTATGTAAATCCAGTATTCTCAGATTAATCAAGTTGGAAAGCGGCATCAAATTTTGAATTTGGTTTTCGCTCAGAAGTAAGACGGACAAATAGGGAAGGCCGGAAAGCGGCGTCAAGTCGCTGACCAGATTATTGGATAAGTCAAGCCAATGCAGCTTCGAAAGACCGGACAATGGCGCTAAATCGCTGATTTGGTTATCATTTAAATATAGGTCGGTTAGATTCTTCATATATCTTAAAGGAGTTATGTCTTCATTGAATAAATCTAAACCCGATAAATCGAGCTCAGTTAATTTTGTACTGTACTCCACCTTTTTTATATAAATAATTTCGATATCTGTAATCGGTACTTCTGCTTCAAGCGGCGGCAATTCCGCGACAAGTAAAGGTGTTTCTGCAGCAGAAAGCGGCTCTTCTGCAAGCGGAACATCTTTAGCTGCACATGAGGGGAGCAGAAATAATAGAAAGATAAGCAAGCCGCATATTGAACGCTTCATCATGAAGAACCTTTCGCATTAGTTATGATAGACTGCAAATTGTCCATGCCGATAGTAGGTGATAAAGGAAATTAATCTAACCGATGAGAATAGTATATCATTACTTGTCAGCTTATGGTCAGCTATCTTCAAATTTTCGTCTTGACAGGGAGTCTGCTGCTTGCTAACATTAACTTGCAGGATCATCCTGTGGGTTAAAAGAATTTCGGCCACCCTGACAATTGAATACCAGTTTGTCAGCCCAATAAGCTGCCGTCCATTCAGAGCCGTTGCGTACATAGCCATTCTTGGCGAGGGGTAAACCCCGTTAAGTTTGATATGTGTGCAGTGGTTTTTTTGTTCTGCCCAGAAACAGCCGCCGCGCAGTCTGAAACGAAAGCGAGATGATTAACCCACAAAGTGCAAATTCACCGAATCAAGCGTGAAGGCAGAAAAGTGAAACCATACCCTATCAGGAAACTACACTCTATTAGCAAGCAACGTCCTTGTGTGCCCACACACAAGGACACTTGGCAGGGATTCCCTGCAACCCTTACCAGAACGGAGGATTTTATGCGGACACATACCAAAACATTCCACATCAGATTTACTGAAAAGGAATACGAGCGGCTCTGCAAGCACGCAAAAAAGTCGGGACTGCCCAAGTCCACCTACATTCGGTTTATGATCAGAGGCTGCTCACCCAAAGAGCAACCTACAGATATGATTTGGGCACTCCTCAAAGAAATCCATTTCATCGGCAACAATCTTAATCAGCTAACCCAACTGGCGCACCGCACCGGCAGTCTGCACGCAGGAAAACTGAATGGAGTCCTTGAGGAGTATCGTCGCATATATTTGGAGATATACAACGAAATCATGCTCCCGGCGCCTGTGGATATTCCTGAAGTCCTGGAGCGCGGGCGGCAATTGGTGGAAACAGAATTATCGAAGGAGGAGATGTCCCATGCAGAACGATGACTGGCACGAATACGCGGCGTCATACAAGCCCTTAATTGACACCAACCGCACGCGACTGCCCCTTTCAAAATACCCGAAGAATCTGGACTTCACAAAAACGATAGGCGGCACGACATATCTGGTCAAATCGCACTTTAATCCCAGCGCCAACGAGAGCCTGCTGCGTATCATCATGCGCCGGATAGAAGATAGCGGCAAAACTATTGGATCATCGCTTTAAAACATTGAAGCATCCAGCCGGAAATGGTATGATTGTCCTGCTACATCGTACCGTGTCTGGCTGTGAAGAAAGGAGCATTTATATATGCAGTCAGACAAAATCACCGCCTTATACAGCCGCCTGAGTCACGACGACGGCTACGAAGGCGAAAGTAATTCCATCGCCCATCAGAAATCCATGCTGGACGAATACGCACAGCGCAGCCATTTCCCCAATGCCCGTCATTTTATCGACGACGGATGGTCGGGGACCCGCTGGGACAGGCCGGCCTTCGTCGAGATGATGAGCCTGGTAAACGAGGGAAAAGTCGGGATTATCGTGACGAAAGATATGTCAAGGCTGGGCAGGGACTATTTACAGGTTGGGATGTATACAGATATTGTTTTTCCCGACAACGACGTACGGTTCATCGCTATACGGGACAACGTGGATTCAGAAAACAGGACGCAGAGCAATGATTTTACGGCGGTTTTAAACTTGTTCAACGAATTCCATGCCCGCGACACGGCAAAGAAAGTGCGCGACGCCCTGGCGGTTCGGGGCAAGTCAGGCAAATACCTCAGTACAGTCCCGCCATACGGCTACCGCAAAGACCCGCAGGACAAAGAGAAATGGGTTGTAGACGAGGATGCGGCAAAAATCGTCCGGAAAATTTTCGATCTGTGTATTGATGGCAAGGGCTCGTCACAGATTGCCCGTATCCTCTGGAGAGAGAAGATTTTCACGCCGACGGCTTACCGGCGATCGCTGGGGCAGAATACTCGCCACAAGCTGCAACCCGACCCCTGCTGCTGGAAAGACACCACGGTAGACGGCATTTTGGGGCGCATGGAGTATACCGGCTGTATGGTCAATTTCAAGTATTTCAAAAAGAGTTACAAAAAGAAGCGGTCATCCAAAAACGCGCCGGAAAACTGGGTGATCTTCGAGGACGCCCATCCCGCGATCATTGAGAAAGCCCAATGGGAACGGGTACAGGAACTATGCAAGCATAAGCGGCGGCTCACCAAAAGCGGCAGGCAAGGTTTATTCAGCGGATTGCTGTACTGCCCGGATTGCGGCGCGAAGCTGTATTTTGCCACCTGCAAGAGTTACAGCAGCAATCAGGATAATTACGTTTGTTCCCAGTACAAGAGCGCGATGGGTCTTTGCTCGGCTCATTATATCCGCGAGAAAGTCCTGCGGGATGTGGTTCTCGACCATATTCAACGGGCGCTGCGGTACATTCAGCAGTTTGAATCCGGCTTTGTGCGGATGAAGTATGCGCAGTCCTTTGAGGACAGGCGCAGGGGATTGGCGGAAATGAAGCGGGGGATCGTCAAGGCAAGTCAGCGGATTGTTGATCTGGATCAGCTATTTAAACGTCTTTATGAAGACCATGTAAACGGTAAATTATCGGATGAGAGGTTTCAGATCATGTCGGCCGACTATGAGACCGAACAGCGCCATTTGAAGGCTGACGTGACTTGTATGGAAGCGGACGTCGCTAAAGGCGAGGAGATCACAGCAGATTTTCAGGCGTTTCTCTCGAACATCCGCAAATACACCGATATCACGGAGTTAACGCCTACCATCCTCAACGAATTTATCCAACGGATTGAGGTACACGCGCCGGACAAGTCCAGCGGTAAGCGCGTCCAGCAGATTGACATTTACTATAACGCTGTCGGTGTTATCGATATTCCGACGCCGGAAGAACTGGAAACGCTTGAAGCCGAACACGCAGCGCGAAGGCAGCAAGAACAAAAAAGTGCGTGAAATGCGCACAGCGGCGCAGTTTTCACTACGCCGCCGTACATACTTCCTTATCCGCAATAACCCTTGATATATCAAGGTTTTTGAGTTTAGCGTTATTATACTATATGGGCACACATACGCTACTACCGCGCTTAACGCGGGCGTAGCGGCGCAGAATGTAGCGAAACTATTAGGACATAAAGACGGCGCAACAACCCTGCGCTTTTACACCCACTACATCAATACAGAAGCCATGACGCAGCTAGAAAAACTCGAACAGCAGAATATCAGCCATCTCGGCA
>Ga0082212_10006066_pt1 | contig 16327 bp, 10 predicted proteins | sample TergutNt197P3_FD_71548 | JGI IMG/M metagenome (GOLD analysis project Ga0082212, IMG submission 71548) | Neocapritermes taracua P3 segment gut microbial communities from Petit-Saut dam, French Guiana - Nt197 P3 | ecosystem: Host-associated > Arthropoda: Insects > Digestive system > Gut ... | reverse complement strand
CCGTGTAGCCGACGGTGAGCTCGGTGCCGGCGGGGACGACGCCGGCGGCGGGACCGTCGAGCACCTTGGAGACGCCGAAGGTCGCCTTGGGTGCGGTGGCGGTGTTGGTCACGCTCACGAAGACCGTCGGCACGTTCCCGTTGCGGAGGCCGACCGTGAAGGTGTCGGTCGTGACGCCGTCGATCGAGAACTTCGGTGCGCCCCAGGCCACGCCGTCGGGCCCGCCCGGCTCGAGCTCGGTGAGTCGCACGGTGTCGCCGAGTGCGACGGGGATGCCGGGCTGGAGCTGCGGCCCCGGCTGCCCCGGGGTCACGTTGGAGTTGAGGGTGAAGGTGCCGGTCAGGCCCTTGTTCGGGCCGTCGACGACCTCGTAGCCGATCGTGAACGGGAACGCCGCCGGGTTGCCGTTCTTGTCGACGAGCAGGCCGCTGGTGCCTCCGGGGGCGACGGTCTTCGCTGCGTTGAACGAGGTGGCGATGCTGTTCGTGACGCTCACGTCGACGAGGGCCGGGTTGCCGGCTCCGCCGAGCGTGACGACCAGCGCCCCGTCGGTGGTCTGCTGCGCTGCGCCGTCGACCTGCATCACGCGGGGCGTCATCCAGCTTGCCGTGGGCGGCTGGGGGCCGTTCCAGTTCGGGGTGGTCGCCGAGCCGGTGGCGACGTGGCAGCCGACGGACTGCCAGTCGCCGCCGCCGAACACTTCCCGGACCCGGATCTGGTCGCCTGCGGCGAGGCCCTGGAGGCTGGCGGTCACGGGCTGGTTCGGCTGGACGTTGTAGTTGATGCTCTTGAAAAGCACGGTGGCTGCCGTGATCTGTACCGGGACCCCGTTCGCGGGCACCGCGATCGCGCCCGAGACGTTCCCGTAGACGACCTCGAAGCAGAAGAGCCGCGACCGAAGGCCGTCGAAGGCGGCATCGGGCGGCAGCAACTTCCGAAGGCTGAGCCCCACCCCCGGCGTCCGTGCCGTGTTCGTGAGCGTCACGTCCGTGGCCGCCGGGCCCGCGCCGAGCGTGAAGGCCGCGCACGCCCACGGGGAGGCCGCCGGCTCCGGGTCGCAGGGAGCGGGTGTGCCGTCGACGGCGAAGGCGGCACCGGTCCAGGCGACGGCGGCGGTGTCCGTGGGCCGGGTCTCGACCAGCTGGACGTCGTCGCCCTGGGTGAGTGGCCGGCTCTGGCCGGCGTCGTCGGTCCACTGCTCGACCGTGACGGGGGTGCCGTCGCGGGTCACGGTGAGGTCGGGGCTCTGCTTGACGCCGTTGACCCACCACGGGATCGAGAAGGTCGCCGCGGGGTCGACATTTCCTGCGGCGGCGCCGTCGACCGTCTTGCTGACCTGGAAGCTGGTGACGGCGGGGACGAGCGTGTTGAGCGCGCTGGTCATGGCGGGCGCCCCCGAGGCGTCCGTTTGCCCGATGACGACCGACTGCGGGTCGAGCGTGAGGTCCCACCGGAACCCGGTCGGCCCGCTGGCGGCCTCGGACCACGTGACCGTGGTGCCGAGCGCGAAGTACAGGGTCTGCGGTGAGCCACCGGGCCCGGCGACGGTCGGCGAGGCGGGGGTGCCGGGCGCGACCTGGACGGTCCCGGTGCTCGACCCGGCGGCCGGAGCGGTGACGCCGTCGACGACGACGAACCCGTCCACCGGCTGCTGGTCTTGCGTCGCCGTCCACGTGAGGGCGAACGAGTCGTCGACGGCGACGCCCTGGTTCTCGTACTCGCCGAGCGAGACGTGCTTGGTCACCTGGGTGGTGGCGACGAGGCGGTTCGTCACGACGACTGCCGCGACGGGCGCACCCTCCGTGAGGGTGAACGTGGGGCCGGGGCTCCCGTTGACGACGATGTCCGGGGGAGCCCAGTGGTAGCCCGCAGGGAGGGGGACGGGCTGCCCGTCGCTGGGGTGCGCCGGGCCGAAGAACAGGCCCGGTTCTTCGGTGATCGTGCAGGTATAGCCGAGGGGGATGCCTTGTAGGGTCTGGGCGAGCGAGGGATCGCCGGCCGGTCCGGCCCGCGGCGTCGCCGACCAGTCCCACGGGTCGAACTCGATGAGCCCGCTGCCCGCGCTGGTGCACGTGACCGAGCCCCGCGAGACGGCCTCCGCCAGGACGTCGGCCGGCAGGACGGCGAGCGAGTCCCCGTCGAGCTCCTTGGCGAGCTGCACCTCGCCGGCGGGCGGGGACGTCAGCGGGGAGAAGAGCCACGGGTAGTTGTGGTGCTCGGAGTGGGCGAACGCCGGGTCGTCGGGTCCGAGGTCGTCCATCTGGTAGCTGCCGCCGACGTAGAGGCGGCCGTTCGTGCTGAGCACGTTGGTGTACAGGTTGCCGGCGGGGATGAGGATGCTGCCGAGGAAGTTCAGGCCGTCCGCGTACCTCTGCTCCGGCGGTGTGCCCTCGGCGTACTGGTACGACGGGTTCTCCAGCGTCGTGGAGACGAGGCTCACGTGCGGCGCGTCCGCGAAGTTCCACATGAGGGCCGCGGCGAGCTTGCCCAGGTCCGGGTTCCAGACGGCGTCGCCCGCGATCCTGACCCCGTCGGCCCACATCTCCGCGAACACGTGGTCCACCTGGCCGCCGACCACGTTGATGACGGCGAAGTCGAACGCCGTGAACCGTCCGGTCGCGGGGTCGAAGCCGGTCGCGAGGCCGTCGACGTCGATCCGCCTGACGGCGGAGAGCTGCTCCGCGGTCACGGTGAAGACGTAGAGCCCGTCCGCGTCCCGGTTGGCGCTGCTCGCGTGGAGCACCAGCGTCTCGTACGACGGCGCGGACGGGTCGCTCGGGTCGCCGCGAAGCTCGGTGGTCACAGCCGCCGACGCCGCCGTGTTGCCGGCGGACCGTCCCGCGAGCGACCGCGAGAGGTCGACGACGTCCTGATGGAACGCCGACGCCGTCCCGCCCCGATAGGGCGCCAGGAAGTCCGTGAGCTCCGCGCCGGAGAGCGGGGACGGCGCGCCTCCGTTGAAGGTGATGTTCGCGCCCGGGGAACCGGAGGACCCCTGCACGAAGTTGTTGGCCCCACCCACCGCGACCCGGCCGGGCATGTTGTTCCCGACGCTGACGTAGCCCCGGTCGATGGTCATGTTCCCGACGACGCCGATCATCACGCTGTTGGGCGCGGGCGCGATCTGCGACCCGATGCCGGCGACGCCGAGGTTGACCCACACGTCGGTCCCGGACTTGCTGATCGTGAAGTCGCCGCCGACGACGGTGCGGCCCTCGAACTCGACCGCGTGGTTCGTCATCGCAAGGTCTCCGGCAACCCACGTCGAGACGCCGTTCTCGGTGAAGAGCGGCTGGCCCCCGCTGTCGGGCACGGCGAAGGCGCAGTAGTCCGTCGTGAGGCACGTCCACCCCGGCATGTTCTCCATGTCCGGGTAACCGGGCTGCTGCGCGGCCGCCGCGGTGTCCGCGATCCACGTGTCGACCAGCACGGCCCCGCCCAGCGCCAGGGTCAGCGCGGTGACGGCTCCTGCGGAGCGCCGCCATGCGCTGTGCGAGGCCTGTCGCCTCGGTGCCCGGTGCGCGGTGGCCATGGGTGCCTCCTCGTCCGACGGGTCGGCCGCGTTGGCTGCCAGGGTGAACCCGCGGCCCGTATCGCCGGGTGGCACTGGCAGTACGTGCACTACGGGGCGTTGCGCACAGGCAGGGGTTCGCAAGTACCCGATCCGGCTGAGCGACCGCCACCGTCGGTGCTGGCAGCACGTGACGGCACCGTGTCGCGGCGCCCGAGGACATCCCGACTTCCCTGGTCAGATCGGTCCGATCGAGACGACTGGAAACGGCAGCGAGGTCACCAAGACCTCACACCGGCACCCGCGGAAGGGCGCAGAAGGCACTGGGGCTACCTGTGTCGAGGGATCGCGGAACCCACGGCGTCGCGCACACCCCTGGCGCGGAATGGCGCGCACCGCGCGCCACGGCGCCGATCACTCCCGACCACCCCACCCGCCACCCGATGGCGCTCCACATAGATTGTCGGACAAGACAAACAACCAGCACCGAGAGAGGGCTGAGGACATGGGGCGCCCGAGCGTCGCTGCGGAGCGCACCGACCAGATCCTCGACGCCGTCGGGCGCAGCGTGGCCCGGTTCGGCTTCGAGGGCCTGACCCTGGAGAAGGTCGCGGCGGAGTCCGGCCTCAGCCGCAGCCATGTGCGCCACTACGTGGGCAACAAGGCGGACCTGGTCGAGCGCTTCCGGGCGCGGCTGCGCGAGCGCCTCGCAGCACCGCCCCTGGACCGCGCCGCCGAGCTCGGGCTCACGCCCACCGAGCTGGTGGTCCGGGCGCTCTTCGACCCGGGGTCCGACGTCGAGACGGCCGCGACCGTCGACGCCGTCGTGGCGGCCGCCCGGTTCGACGACGCCCTCCGCGCCGAGATCCACGACCTGTACGCCGGGCTCGAGGCCACGGTCGTCGCTGCCCTGGCCGCCGACCAGCCCGGCTGGAGCCCGGAGCGCCGGGCCGTCGCCGCCCAGCAGGTGGTCGCCCTCGAGTACGGCTTCTGGACGATGGTCGAGATCGGGGTCTCGTCCCCAGGCTCCGACGCCGTCCGCTCTCTGGTCCGCGCCCTCCTCGGCCTCCCGCAGGCCGCACCGACCCGCACGACCGCACCGACACCCGCGAAGGAAGAGAAGTGACCGTCCACATCGACCAGGCCGCCGCCCACGAGGTGCCGGCCTGCGCCGAGATCATCGCCACCGCCCTGCTCGACGACGCCGTGCTGCGCACGTTCGTGCGCGGCGATCACCACCGCCACGCCCGCCTCACGGACCTGCACACCGCGATCCTGCGCGGCGGCCCGCTGCACGGCGGCGCGATCGACGTCGCCCGCCCGCACCCGGGCGGCCCCGTCATCGGCGTCGCCGCGTGGGAGGGCCCGACGTCGCACACCCCCTGGTGGACCCACGTGACGGAGCTGCCGCGCCTGCTGGCTGCCATCGGCGTGCGCCACCTGCCCGCCTCGCTGCGCGCGCAGCAGACGTACCACGAGGCCCGCCCCGAGGACCCGCACTGGTACCTCGCCGACATCACCGTCACGCCGGCCGCGCAGGGGCTCGGCGTCGGCTCGGCGCTGCTGCGCCACCGCCTGGCGTCGATCGACGCCGGGGCGCCGCTGCCCGCGTTCCTCGAGGCGACCACGCCCGGCAGCCGCCGCCTGTACGAGCGGTACGGGTTCGAGCCCTCGGGCGACATCGTCGTGGAGGGCACGGTCGGCACCGCCATGACCCGGCCGGCGTGCGGGGAGCTCGCCACCGCGTGACGGCGGCCGTGTCGGTGGGGCGACTTACGGTGGACCCATGCGACCCGTGACCGATCTGCAGCGCACGGTGGCCCCGTTCGAGGTCATCAGCGAGTACACGCCGTCGGGCGACCAGCCGACGGCGATCGCCGAGCTCACGCAGCGCATCCAGGCTGGTGAGAAGGACGTCGTCCTCCTGGGTGCCACGGGTACCGGCAAGTCGGCGACCACCGCGTGGCTCATCGAGAAGCTCCAGCGGCCCACGCTGGTGATGGCGCCCAACAAGACGCTCGCCGCGCAGCTCGCCACGGAGTTCCGCGAGCTGCTGCCCAACAACGCCGTCGAGTACTTCGTCTCGTACTACGACTACTACCAGCCCGAGGCGTACATCGCGCAGACGGACACCTACATCGAGAAGGACTCCTCGATCAACGACGAGGTGGAGCGGCTGCGCCACTCCGCGACGTCGTCGCTGCTCACGCGGCGCGACGTCGTGGTGGTCGCCTCGGTGAGCTGCATCTACGGCCTCGGCACCCCGCAGGAGTACGTGGACCGCATGGTGCGGCTCGACGTCGGCGACGTCGTGGACCGCGACCAGCTGCTGCGACGCTTCGTGCAGATGCAGTACAGCCGCAACGACCTCGCGTTCACGCGCGGCACGTTCCGCGTGCGCGGCGACACCGTGGAGATCATCCCGGTGTACGAGGAGATGGCGGTGCGCATCGAGTTCTTCGGCGACGAGATCGAGTCGATCCAGACGCTGCACCCGCTCACGGGCGAGGTGGTGCGCAGCGAGACGTCGGTGTACCTGTTCCCGGCCACGCACTACGTCGCCGGGCCCGAGCGCATGGAGCGCGCCATCCAGGGGATCGAGAAGGAGCTCGAGGAGCGCCTGTCCGTCCTGGAGAAGCAGAACAAGCTGCTCGAGGCGCAGCGCCTGCGCATGCGCACCACGTACGACATCGAGATGATGCGCCAGATCGGGTCGTGCAACGGCATCGAGAACTACTCGCTGCACATCGACGGCCGCGAGCCCGGCACCCCGCCGAACACGCTGCTGGACTACTTCCCCGAGGACTTCCTGCTGGTCATCGACGAGTCGCACCAGACGGTGCCGCAGATCGGTGCGATGTTCGAGGGAGACATGAGCCGCAAGCGCTCGCTGGTGGAGCACGGCTTCCGCCTGCCGTCCGCGATGGACAACCGGCCGCTGCGCTGGGAGGAGTTCGTCGAGCGCATCGGCCAGACGGTCTACCTGTCGGCCACCCCGGGCGACTACGAGATGTCGCTGTCCGACGGCGTCGTCGAGCAGGTCATCCGCCCCACCGGCCTGGTGGACCCGGAGGTCGTCGTCAAGCCGACCACCGGCCAGATCGACGACCTGCTCGGCGAGATCCGCGAGCGAGTCGAGCGCGACGAGCGCGTGCTGGTCACCACGCTGACCAAGAAGATGGCCGAGGACCTCACGGACTACTTCCTCGAGAAGGGCGTGCGGGTCCAGTACCTGCACTCCGAGGTCGACACGCTGCGGCGCGTGGAGCTGCTGCGCGAGCTGCGGCTCGGCGAGTTCGACGTGCTGGTGGGCATCAACCTGCTGCGCGAGGGCCTCGACCTGCCGGAGGTGTCGCTCGTGTCGATCCTCGACGCCGACAAGGAGGGGTTCCTGCGCTCGGCACGGTCCCTCATCCAGACCATCGGCCGCGCCGCCCGTAACGTCAGCGGCCAGGTGCACATGTACGCCGACAAGATCACGCCGGCGATGCAGCAGGCGCTCGAGGAGACCGAGCGGCGCCGCGAGAAGCAGATCGCGTTCAACGTGGCGAACGGCATCGACCCGCAGCCGCTGCGCAAGAAGATCGCCGACGTGACCGACATGCTGGCGCGCGAGGACCTCGACACCCAGCAGCTGCTCGCGGGCGGCTACCGCAAGCCGGTCGACTCGTCGCGGCGGGCCAAGGCGCCCGTGCCGGGCTCCCCGAAGGAGGGCGCGACCACGGGCAACCGCCTGGCCGGCGTCGCCGCGGGCGAGCTCGCCGAGCTCATCCAGGAGCTCTCCGACCAGATGCACGCCGCGGCCGGCGAGCTCCAGTTCGAGGTCGCGGCACGTCTGCGCGACGAGATCTCGGGGCTCAAGAAGGAGCTGCGCCAGATGCAGGCGGCCACCGCCTGAGCCGTCGCGGGCGGGGCGGGGCGCGGACCGGGTAGGGTTCCAACGCCCCCTCACCCCGCAAGGAGCGTCCGACTTGGTGCACGAGCTGCCCACCTGGTTCCAGGCCGTGTCCCTGAGCGTGATGCTCGTGCTGCTGCTCGCCGACCTGATCATCGTCGGTCGCCGCCCGCACGTCCCCTCGGTCCGGGAGTCGGGGCTCTGGGTCGCGTTCTACGTGGTGCTCGCGCTCGTGTTCGCGGGGATCCTGTGGGCCGTCGGCGGGCAGGCCCCTGCGGCCGAGTTCGTGGCCGGGTGGATCACCGAGTACTCGCTCAGCGTCGACAACCTGTTCGTGTTCGTGCTGATCATGACCAGGTTCGCCGTGCCGCGGCAGTACCAGCAGCGCGTGCTCATGGTGGGCATCATCGTGGCGCTGGTGCTGCGTGCCGCGTTCATCCTGGCCGGTGCGGCCGTGCTCAACCGCTTCGTGTGGGTGTTCTACCTGTTCGGCGCGTTCCTCGTGTACACGGCGATCACGCTGCTGCGCGGCGACGACGACTCCGACGAGTACAAGGAGAACGGCCTCATCCGCGTGCTGCGCCGCGTGCTGCCGCTGCACCCGCAGTACGACGACGGCGCCCTGCGCACCACGGTGGACGGCAAGCGGCTGTTCACCCCGATGGTGGTCGTGTTCGTCGCGATCGGCTCCACCGACGTGCTGTTCGCGCTCGACTCGATCCCCGCGATCTTCGGCCTCACGCGCGACCCGTTCATCGTGTTCACCACGAACCTGTTCGCGCTCATGGGGCTGCGCCAGCTCTACTTCCTGCTCGGCGGACTGCTGCAGCGCCTCGTCTACCTGCCCTACGCGCTGGCCGTCATCCTCGGGTTCATCGGCATCAAGCTGGTGCTCGAGGCGATGCACGAGAACACGCTGCCGTTCATCAACCACGGGCACCACATCGGCTGGGCACCCGCGATCCCGATCTGGGTGTCGCTGACGGTGATCCTCGGGTCGCTGGCGGTCGCGACAGTCGCGAGCCTGCTGCGCACACGGCGGCAGCAGGCGCGCGGCACGCGCTAGGTCCGGTCGAGGGCCGCGAGCCAGCGGGCCGCCGCAGCCGGCGTCGTCAGCCTGACGATCCGCGCGTCCTGTGCGGCCAGCGCCGCGTACCGCGCGCGGTAGTTGTGGTGCTCCGTCCACGACCACCGCACGATGTTCTGCTCCGGGTCGCGGCGCAGCAGGTTGCCCAGCCGCTCCCGGTTGCCGTGCCACAGCTCTTGCCGGGTGGCGCCCCGCCGCACGGTCCGCCAGACCACGCGGGCCATGACGACGCGCCGCGGGTAGTCCAGCCAGGCGACGACGTCGGCGTCGTCGAGCATCCCGGCGAGGCGGCCGTTCCAGTTGCCGTCGACGGCCCAGCCGCCGGCGCCCGGCCCGGCGAGGAACTCCGCGAGGCGGGCGCGGGCCTCGTCCGGGTCGCGGTACTCCCAGCCGGCGTCCCAGAACACCTCGTCGAGCTCGAGGTGCGGCACGCCGAGCCGCTGCGCGACGGCGAGGGCGAACGTCGTCTTGCCCGCGCCCGAGTTCCCGACGACGCGGACGCGGCGCGGGCCGGGCGTCATCGTCCGAGCGAGCCGATCACGGGCACCCATTCGCGCACCGACACCTCGGCCAGGAGGCCCTCGCGGCGGAACGGGTCGGCGTCGAGCAGCGCGGTCGCGGCGTCGGCGTCGGCCGCCTCGAGGAGGATGAGCGCGCCGCCCGTGCCGGCCTCGCCGGCGGGCGGGCGCAGCGGGCCGGAGACGACGAGCGAGCCCGCATCGTGGAGCCCGCCGAGGAAGGCGCGGTGCTCGGGGCGGACGGCGTCGAGCCGCTCGGGCTCGGGGGCGTAGGCGTAGGTCACGGCGAAGACGGACATGCCGCCCATCCTGGCACGGGGGTCTCGACCGGCTCCACCACCGGGACGCCGGGCTCGACCACCGGCCCCCGGTGGTCGAGCCCGGCGAGACCCTCACGCCGACGCGGCGACCTGCGCGTGCTCGGTCGCCCACGCCAGCGCGACGTCGGCGATCTCCTCCCAGCCGTCCTGGGACACGAGCCGGTGCGTGCGCCCGGCGAACTCGCGGTAGTCGACCACGGCGGGCCCGGACTTGCGGTACCGCTTCACGATCGCCTTGCCGACGGCCGGCGGGACCACGTGGTCCTTGTCGCCCGTGATGACCAGCAGGGGAGCACGGTCGGCGCGTGCGAAGTCGACCTTGGACGGGCCCCTGCCGGTGACGGCGCCGGCCACGCCCTCGAAGAACACCCGGTTGACGCTGTTGACGGCCTGCTCGGCCCAGATCCGGTCGCTCTCGGAGCGGGGCAGGTCGTTGCCGAACGTGAAGTGGAAGTGGCTCTTGCTGAGCGGCGTGGCGCCGTGGCGGTCGAACGGGTTGGCGAGGATCGGCGTGCCCGTCCACGCGGTGACCGCCGGCAGGGTGGGGATGCCGGCGGGCTGCCCCGGCGCGACACCCACGTACGCGACGCCGAGCCCGCGGTCCGCGAGCAGCTGTGTGATGAGCCCGCCGAAGGAGTGCCCGATGATGATCGGCTTGGCCGGCAGTGCCCGGATGATCCGCTCGTAGTGGTCCACGATCTGCGCCAGCCCGACGCCGCGCAGTGCCGACGGGTCGCGGCGGACGTCCTCCGGGGTGCGGTCGTCGATGCCGGGCCAGCCGGGCACGACCACCTCGTGGCCGGCGGCGCGGAACCGCTCGGCCCAGGTCTGCCAGCTCTTCGGCGTCATCCAGAGGCCGTGGATCAGCACGATCGGGGGCTTGGGCGCCGCCGTCGTGGGGGTGGTCGCGGCGGGGGTGGCGGGGGAGGCGTTCATGGTCTCGGTCCTTCTCGGTCCTTCCGGGGAGTCCTGCTGGCTCCCCGTCCGATCGGTAGAACGATCGTTCTCTCGATCCTGTTCCCGCAACAAGACCGAACGTTCTATCCTGGGCGGGTGAACAGCTCCAGCCCCGCCCGGGACCGCCTCCTCGAGGCTGCGACCCGCCTCTTCTACACGGAGGGCATCCACGCCGTCGGCGTCGACCGCATCATCGCGGAGGGCAACGTCACGCGCGCCACCTTCTACCGACACTTCCCGGGCAAGGAGGACCTGGTCGAGGCGTACGTCGGCGTCGAGGACGCCGCGATCCGCGCCGCGTTCGACGCCGCCCGCGCGACGGCGTCCGACCCGCGCGAGATCGCCGAGGCGCTCATCCAGGGCATCGCCGACGACGTCGCCCGCCGCCACACGCGCGGCTGCCCGTTCATCAACGCGGCGGCCGAGTACCCGGACGAGGGCTCCGGGGTGCGGACCGCCGTGCGGGAGCACCGGGAGTGGTTCCGCGGCGTGCTCGAGGAGGTCGCCCGCGGCGTCGGGCACCCGGACCCCGCGGTCGCGGCCGGGCAGCTCGTGCTGCTGCGCGACGCGGCGCTCGTGGGCGGCTACCTGGACGGGTGGGAGCGGGTCGAAGACGTGTTCGTGAGCGCCTCGCGGACAGTCCTAGGGCTCTGACGCGTCGAACGTTTGTGCGACTGTCGGTGGGCCGACTTAGGATGCCCGGGTGAGCAACCGCCTCGTCGTCTCCGGCGCCCGCGAGCACAACCTGAAGAACGTCAGCATCGATCTGCCGCGCGACCGGCTCATCGTGTTCACCGGCCTGTCCGGGTCCGGGAAGTCGTCGCTCGCCTTCGACACGATCTTCGCCGAGGGCCAGCGCCGGTACGTCGAGTCGCTGTCCGCGTACGCCCGCCAGTTCCTCGGGCAGATGGACAAGCCCGACGTCGACTTCATCGAGGGCCTCAGCCCGGCGGTGTCGATCGACCAGAAGTCCACCAACCGCAACCCGCGCTCGACGGTGGGCACCATCACCGAGGTCTACGACTACCTGCGCCTGCTCTTCGCGCGCGCGGGCACGCAGCACTGCCCCGTGTGCGGGGAGAAGGTGCAGTCGCAGACGCCGCAGCAGATCGTCGACAAGCTGCTCGAGCTGCCCGAGGGCACGCGCTACCAGGTGCTCGCGCCCGTGGTGCGCGGCCGCAAGGGCGAGTATGCGGACCTGTTCAAGGAGCTGCAGTCGGAGGGCTTCGCGCGCGCCCGCGTGGACGGCGAGGTCGTCCAGCTCACCAGCCCGCCCACGCTCGAGAAGAAGCTCAAGCACGACATCGAGGTGGTCGTCGACCGCCTGGTCTCGCGCGACGGCGTCCAGCGCCGGCTCACCGACTCGGTCGAGACCGCACTGCGCCTGGCCGGGGGCCTGCTCATGGTCGAGCTGGTCGACGCCGACATCGACGACCTGCACCGCATCCGCAAGTTCTCCGAGAAGCGCGCCTGCCCGAACGACCACCCGCTGGCGCTCGACGAGGTCGAGCCGCGCACGTTCTCGTTCAACGCCCCGTACGGCGCGTGCCCCGAGTGCACGGGCATCGGCTTCCGCCTCGAGGTGGACCCCGACCTGCTGGTGCCCGACGTCGAGAAGACGCTGCGGGAGGGGGCCATCGCCCCGTGGTCGCAGACGTCGTCGGAGTACTTCGAGCGCGTGCTCACGGCCCTGTCGGAGGAGCTGAGCTTCTCCATGGACGTGCCGTGGCGCGCCCTGCCCGACCGCGCGCAGCAGGCGATCCTCTTCGGCCGCAACCACCAGGTGCACGTGCGGTACAAGAACCGGTGGGGCCGCGAACGGCAGTACTCGACCGGCTTCGAGGGGGCGGTGACGTTCATCGAGCGGCGCCACCACGAGACCGAGTCGGACTGGTCGAAGGAGAAGTACGAGGCCTACATGCGCGAGGTGCCGTGCCCGGTGTGCCAGGGCGCCCGCCTCAAGCCGGAGGTGCTCGCGGTCAAGGTGGGCGGCAAGTCCATCTGGGACGTCACCAAGATGTCCATCGACGACGCCTCGAAGTTCCTCGGCACGCTCGAGCTGGGCGTGCGCGAGCGGCAGATCGCCGCCGAGGTGCTCAAGGAGATCAACGCCCGCCTCGGCTTCCTGCTCGACGTCGGCCTCGACTACCTGTCGCTCGAGCGGCCCGCCGGGACGCTCTCGGGCGGCGAGGCGCAGCGCATCCGCCTGGCCACGCAGATCGGCTCCGGCCTGGTGGGCGTGCTCTACGTGCTGGACGAGCCGTCGATCGGCCTGCACCAGCGCGACAACCGCCGCCTCATCGAGACGCTGACCCGCCTGCGCGACCTGGGCAACACGCTCATCGTCGTCGAGCACGACGAGGACACGATCCGTACCGCCGACTGGATCGTCGACGTCGGCCCCGGCGCCGGCGAGCACGGCGGCCACATCGTGCACTCCGGCGACTACGCCGGCCTGCTCGAGGCCAAGGACTCGATGACCGGCGCCTATCTGTCGGGCCGCCGCCAGATCGGCCTGCCCGCGCAGCGGCGCGCCGTCGACAAGTCGCGCCAGGTGCGCGTCGTCGGCGCCCGCGAGAACAACCTGCGCGACATCGACGTCGACTTCCCGCTCGGCGTGCTCACCGCCGTCACGGGTGTGAGCGGCTCCGGCAAGTCCACGCTGGTCAACTCCATCCTCTACACGGTCATGGCCAACGAGCTCAACGGCGCCCGCCAGGTCGCCGGGCGGCACACGCGCGTCACCGGGCTGGACAACCTCGACAAGGTCGTCCACGTCGACCAGGGCCCCATCGGTCGCACCCCGCGCTCCAACCCCGCCACCTACACGGGCGTGTGGGACCACGTGCGCAAGCTGTTCGCGCAGACGGAGGACGCGAAGGTGCGCGGCTACGGGCCCGGCCGGTTCTCGTTCAACGTCAAGGGCGGCCGCTGCGAGGCCTGCTCCGGCGACGGCACGCTGAAGATCGAGATGAACTTCCTGCCCGACGTCTACGTGCCGTGCGAGGTGTGCCACGGCGCGCGCTACAACCGCGAGACGCTCGAGGTGCGGTTCAAGGGCAAGACGGTCGCCGACGTGCTCAACATGCCCATCGAGGAGGCCGCGGAGTTCTTCGCGGCCGTCCCCGCGATCGCCCGGCACATGACCACGCTGGTCGACGTCGGGCTCGGGTACGTGCGCCTCGGCCAGCCGGCCCCCACCCTGTCCGGCGGCGAGGCGCAGCGCGTCAAGCTCGCCTCCGAGCTGCAGCGCCGCTCCACGGGCCGCACCGTGTACGTGCTCGACGAGCCCACCACGGGCCTGCACTTCGAGGACATCCGCAAGCTGCTCGGAGTGCTGCAGTCGCTGGTCGAGAAGGGCAACTCGGTGATCGTCATCGAGCACAACCTCGACGTCATCAAGTCCGCGGACTGGGTGATCGACCTGGGGCCCGAGGGCGGCTCGGGCGGCGGCACGGTCGTCGCGCAGGGCACGCCCGAGCAGGTGGCCAAGGTGGAGGCCAGCCACACCGGCCGGTTCCTCGCCGAGGCGCTCGCGGCGCACGCCCCGGTCGCGGCGCCCCGGCGCTCGGCCAAGTCGCAGGCGCCGGTGGCGGCGTCGGCGCAGCGTCGCGCGCGCACCACGGCACGCACCCGCGCCGCCAAGGCGTGAGAGCGACCGCTCGTCCGACGCCACGCGCCACGGCAGTTCCGTGGCGCGCGATGTCCGCCTAGCGTTTCTGCATGGCAGCGCTGCACGACTACAAGGTCTCCCTCCGGTGGGCGGACGACTCCGGCACGTCGTCGTACAACGACTACACGCGTGATGACGAGCTGAGCCTCCCGCACAAGGACGCGCCGCTGCCCGGGTCGGCCAGCGCCCTGTTCCGCGGGGACAAGAGCCGGTACAGCTCGATCGACCTGTGCGTCGCCGCCGTGACGCAGAGCCATCTGATGCGCTTCCTCGAGGTGGCCAGCCAGGTGGGGCTCGTGGTGGTCGCCTACGAGGACGAGGCGCACGCGATCGTCGAGCTCGGCTCCCGCGGGGACGGCGTGATCACCGGCGTGACGCTCCGCCCGTACCTCACGGTGCTGGACGGCGAGCACGCGAACGAGGCCGCCATCACCCGCCTGCACGAGCGCGCCCAGTCGATGAGCGTCGTCGCGCGCTCCATGGCGGTGCCGATCACGGTGACGCAGGGCATGCTCGAGGTCGTCGCCGCCTGACGGGCGCGTGGCCGCTGGGTGGCCGGGGTGGACACACCGTTCGGGTCGAGGCTCCGGGTTCGGGTCGAGGCCCTCAACCCTCGACCTGAGCCCGAAACCTCGACCCGGCCTCACGGCGCAACGCGCCGGCTGCGCGCCCCCGGAGGCCGGGGCCGCGGGACTGTCGGTCCCGCGCCATAGGGTGGCCTTATGCCCGATCCCGCCACCTACCGGCCCGCCGCGGGGGAGATCCCCACCTCCCCGGGCGTGTACCGGTTCCGGGACCCGCACGGCCGCGTCATCTACGTCGGCAAGGCCAAGAACCTGCGCTCGCGGCTCTCGAACTACTTCCAGGACCTCGCGAACCTGCACCCGCGCACGCAGTCGATGGTCACCACGGCCTCGTCCGTCGAGTGGACCGTGGTGGGCACCGAGGTCGAGGCGCTGGCCCTCGAGTACTCGTGGATCAAGCAGTTCGACCCGCGGTTCAACGTGAAGTACCGCGACGACAAGTCGTACCCGTTCCTCGCCGTGACGATGGGGGAGGCGTTCCCGCGCGCGCAGGTGATGCGCGGCGCGAAGCGCCCCGGCACGCGGTACTTCGGCCCGTACGGCCACGCGTGGGCGATCCGCGAGACGCTCGACCTGCTGCTGCGCGTGTTCCCCGTCCGCACGTGCTCGGCGGGCGTGTTCAAGCGCGCCGGCCAGTCGGGCCGCCCGTGCCTGCTGGGCTACATCGACAAGTGCTCCGCCCCGTGCGTGGGCCGCATCAGCCCCGAGGACCACAAGGCGCTCGCGCAGGACTTCTGCGACTTCATGGCCGGCGACACGCAGCGGTTCGTGCGGCGGCTCGAGAAGCGCATGCAGGAGGCCGCGGCGGACATGGAGTACGAGCAGGCGGCCCGCCTGCGCGACGACATCCAGGCCCTCCAGCGCGCCCTGGAGAAGAACGCCGTGGTGCTCGGCGACGCGACCGACGCCGACATCTTCGCCCTCGCGGGAGACGAGCTCGAGGCCGCCGTCCAGGTGTTCCACGTGCGCGGCGGGCGCATCCGCGGCCAGCGCGGCTGGGTGGTCGAGAAGGTGGAGGACGTCGGCGACGCCGAGCTCGTCGAGCACCTGCTCCAGCAGGTCTACGGCGGCGAGGGCGACGCGGGCGTGCCCCGCGAGGTGCTCGTCCCCGTGCTGCCGCCGGACCCGCAGCAGATCAGCGCCTGGCTGACGGGCCTGCGCGGCGCCAAGGTCGAGGTCCGGGTGCCGCAGCGCGGCGACAAGCGCGAGCTCGCCCAGACGGTGCGCGCCAACGCCGAGCACGCGCTGGTGCTGCACCGCACCCGGCGGGCGGGCGACCTGACCACCCGCAGCCAGGCGCTGCGCGAGCTCCAGGAGGCCCTCGACCTCGAGTCGGCCCCGCTGCGCATCGAGTGCTACGACATCTCTCACACCCAGGGCACCTACCAGTCGGCGTCGATGGTGGTGTTCGAGGACGGCCTGGCCCGCAAGAGCGAGTACCGCTCCTTCAGCATCCGCGGCCCGGAGGGCGAGGGGGCGCGCGACGACACCGCCGCGATGCACGAGGTCATCACCCGCCGGTTCCGCCGCTACCTGGCCGACCGTGCCAAGTCCGGCGAGCCGGAGCTCGAGCTGGAGTCCGGCGAGGTCGACGCGCACGAGGAGACCACCGAGGAGAGGAAGCGCTTCGCCTACCCGCCGAACCTCGTGGTGGTCGACGGCGGCCCGCCCCAGGTCGCGGCGGCCCAGCGGGCGCTCGACGAGCTCGGCGTCACCGACGTCGCGCTGTGCGGCCTGGCCAAGCGGCTCGCGGGGGGCTGGGGGCCCGGCGGGGGCTACCCG
>Ga0082212_10006065_pt1 | contig 16329 bp, 5 predicted proteins | sample TergutNt197P3_FD_71548 | JGI IMG/M metagenome (GOLD analysis project Ga0082212, IMG submission 71548) | Neocapritermes taracua P3 segment gut microbial communities from Petit-Saut dam, French Guiana - Nt197 P3 | ecosystem: Host-associated > Arthropoda: Insects > Digestive system > Gut ... | reverse complement strand
AGAGAAATCCACATAAAGCAGATTTTTTTAGAAATAATAAATTAATTTGACTCAGACAAACACAGGATTTTGCTGCTGAGCCAAAGTTAAATGCTTTGCGTTAAAGACAGGTGAAAAACATCAAACAAAAACTGCCGGCAGTTTTCGCTGCCGGCAGTTTTCCTTATGAACTGAATTATCAGTAACGTGGATTTGTTTACTTTTTAATTACAGTAGTTACATTTCTGTTTGTGATGATGGCGCCTCTTGCTGATCCGTAAGGAACTTTCTTTTCAAATTCCAATGACCTCAACGCTTCAATCAAACACGGATCAACCATTGTGGTATAATTTGCTCCTGAAATTTCCAAATCCACCACATTTTCTGTCGTGATGTATTCTCCCGGCCTGTCAGGATCTTCTATAAGTTCATATACCAATCCTGTCTTAATCGGCGCTGTAACCTTGAACCTGATTTCTAAGATGCCTTTGCCCGGCAGCGTAAATCCGTTATTGCTGTTCGCATCTCCTGCAAAACTCAGATTTCCTCGTCCGTCTTCGGATGTCGGATCGGGATCGGTTACCAATACAGGCAAGGATCCTGTGCCGGATACCCATTTTGCAGCATAACTGCCTCCGCGATAAGAGAACTCGTCGTTGTAAACAACATCTAAGAACAAGCCTGTGATAGCGTCGTTATTCGGATTTTCTATGGTCCAAATCACTTCAACATCACCGTTTTCACGGTAAGCATCGGGAACTGTTGTGACCGAAGATTTGATGTCTTCGGGACGCGGCGCCCATGTGGCGTTGATTCTGACGTATTCATTTTCCAACATATACTTATCCAAACTCCGAACCGAAACGTTTTCCTCTTTACTTTGTCTGATACCTATATAACTGATATCGGCAAAGTTGTCGAATACGCCGTCTCCGGTTTGAGCAGGGGTAATGTCTTCATCAAATTCAGCAACTGCTTTCAAAATCAATGTTTTTGCTGCAGGAACCATCAATTTACTGATAGACAAAGATCTGCCATTATTGGTTATCTCTATTTGAGAATCGAGATCAGGATTAAGATCCATACTCAATTCATCCAAACCGAACGCACCTTCTCTCCATTTCATATATGGAGGCAATATATCTGAGAAGTCCACTTCTTTGGGATCGCAGTTGGTATTCTGAATTTCGAAAGAATAAGTAACCGGTTCGCAAGTCATGACATTGCGTCTATCCGCATCTTTCACAAACGACAGACCGTCTTCGTTGATAGGCGGTGGAATCGGAACCATCTTCAGTGTTATGGGTGTTATATGAAGATCGAACAAAGCGGTTGATGCCATCCGGATTTGCCTGTAGTTGATCGTTATTTTAGTAACACCTCCTCTGAAAGCCACATCTACCCTGCCATTCCTGTTAGTAGGCGCCAAAGAGCCGGTTCTCTTAACCGTAGCCCTATTGCCGACTATGGTGTAACTGGGATTGTTGGAAGCATAGGTCAATGTCGGATTGGTTCTTCTTGTACTGGGCGTACCGTCATCGGTTGTAGTACATTCACCATATACTTGTATTTCTTCCCAAGTACTGCCGGAACCGTCCATGTCGGAAATTGAGAACGAGGGGATTACCGGGTGATTAAATTCAATGACAATTTGTACTTGTCCGTCACTGCCTGTAGCCCCGCCGCGGCGGCGAACTTGCAGACTTCCTCTTTCCGGACTGTTGGCTACGCGCGGAAAACCGCTTGGCGTTCTTGCTCCTACGGTGTGATAAGCGCCGCCCGGATACGTTACGGTCGTTTTCACTACCTTGATGTCATCACCGAGATCCACTGTTCCCTGTTCAAAAACCTTACCTGTGCCATTGATACCACCGGGCTGAACGCGAGATTGAGCGGTAGCGGAAGCGCTTGTCCACTGGGTCCATTGGAATACCTTAGGATCCATGAATTCGATGCCTTCATCTCCAACGCAACCTTTATCGCTCGGCTTGTAGGCGAAAGTGATATAGGTGTCCTCTCGGCTGAACTCGTAGGAACACTGGAATTCACCATTGATCCAATTCATGGGTATTGTCTGTTTGTAGGTACCGTTCTTGTAGTCGCCTCTCGTAATATCTTCTTCCGTATCGGCTACAATCATATAGACACTATAACCCGGAGAACTCAGTTTTTCGTAATACACATACGTATCTTCTGCCTGATTCCCCAATGAATTGCCTTCGTTATCCTGAGCGCCTACGAGCAACCTAACTGTGCGCTCGTCATCGACTTTCTTGTGTACCAACCAAATTCTTCTGAAAATTTCGTCGAAGTCGGCGCAGGGGTCTTCAACAGTCCTGAGGTCTTGAACGCCGGTTAAACCGTTGTCGCCGAAAACAATCGTTTCCAAGTTGCCTAATTCGCCGTAGTTGGAATCGTCCTGTCCTTTGCTGTTCAATACCGATGAAGCATCTGCCGGAACTCCCAAGTGCAAAATAGATCCCGCATTGGTAGAGTGCGTGTGGCGGTTGTTCAATTCGGCTGCATTGTCGTGCAAAATCGCTGCAACACGGTTGTAATACTTGCCGAATTTATCGGTATTACTCGAAGACGCTCCGGGCCAAATATCCGTTCCGTTGGAAAACTTGTAGTCAAATCTACGGTAAGGATTTTCAGAAGGCGTTAAAGTAATCCCATATTTAAGCGCCATATAGGATTCGATTTTTTGCTTGTCTTCTGCGTTCAGTTCCCTGCTGTAGAAAATAACTTCAGACATATAGCCCTGCACGGTTCTGTCGTATTCAAATCCTTTTCCCAACTGCGAACCCAATGTCATATTGAAGTTCCCGAATCCATATTGTTGGCTGGGATTTCCACCGTTCGGAGGATTTTCACCTGACCATTGTACGCCGGTTTCTTCCAAACCATTGAAACGGAAAGTGACTGTCCTGTCTCCGAAACCGGGGGTTCCATGGTTATTACCCCTGACCGTGTAATTCAAAATAGAGGTAGAACCGGCTTGAAATAAGTTTTGATCTCTAGAACCTATTCGCTGGGCGCTGGTTCTGAAACGTCCTACCAGATTGCCTGCATAAGCAGCCGGCGAGGTAACGCGGTGTACTCCATAGCCCGGACCATTGTAACTCTCGCCATGTGATGTTCCGACCATCATGGGATAAAACCAGTTATTCGCGCCAAAGTCGTTGTTCATCACAAAAAGCGCTGTGTGGGCAGCCGGATATCTTGTTGAACTGAGCCCCTTGGGATTTCCCAAAAATGCGGTTGAATGCGCATTCGCAACTGTAGTCGTAGTTCCAACAGCAGGACCGGTGCCTATCGCTGAATAGAACTGTACGGCAGGGTAATAGTTCATTTCCATACTGCTATGCCGGAATATCGGATACCTTTGCCTTGCTCTAACCGCATTGCTGGCGGTGATACCGGTGCCGGTCGGCGTTGTCATTTGCCCCGCGGCGTATGTATAATGCTGATCTCTTTCATAATCGTGCCATTCCGAAACAGCAGGCATATTATTGGGATCATCGAATTGCGAAAGTTGTGTTGCGGGGAAACCCGTAAGCCGTTCGTGATTTGATGGCAAGGGTGTAATTTTTACGCTCTCTTCATTGTCAGCCTTTAGCCAAAGCATCAAGCCGACTGCCACGCCGCCGGGGCCTTTGGAATGTCCGACAAACTGCATATATACGTAGTTTTTGCTATCAGCAGGGTGAACGCCGAAAACAACATCCTCTGCAACATGGGTGTCGGGATCTATGGCATAAAACCGCGTATTTGCAAACGCAAATGATTCATCGGTAGAAACCAACAAATACATAAATTCAGCGTTGCTCGGCACAATATTTGCGGTCAACGACGGTGCGCCCGTAACCTGTGCTTTAGTGATAATGCTCTGAATATTGAGCCCATCACCCGGATCAAGCGTTCCATTGGCGAAATTGCTGCTGCCGTCAATGACTCTGTTGGTACCTGTAATGGGGTCTCCGGCCGTGGCGCGGCCGAACATCAAAAATTCACCATCGTTAAGCGTTCCGGTATTTAAACTGTTGTATTCAGCGATTTCATTGCCCAAAAAGACTTGAAATTCATTACCATTGGTGCTTTTCGATTGCTTTTGGTAAAGCCCCGATTTATCGTCGCGGCCAATACCGAAGATACCGTGATTATATCCGGGATTTCCTGTTGTTCCTGCCCGTTGCCACACTGTGACATCGTTGGAATTGACATAATTCATACCGGTATCGCTGTCGTTGTTCAAAGATATCCCATATTTGATAGCCAAATAGGTATGAATTTTTATCATATCACCATCAGACAATATGGGCATCAATGTCGTTGTAGTTCCCGGTGTAGGGTTTTTGATGATAATTATTTCCTGGATACCGCCCAAAAAACCGTTGGCATTACCCGTAGCCGCCGTAGCTGTATTCCCAATCCTCAAAGGTTGGGCTACAGTATTGCCGGCATTCGTTCCGTTAACTGACCAAAAAGTTCCATTCAGATATATTTGAAAGGGTTTACTGGCGGTACCGGTTGCATTCGTAACATTGAAGACAGAAATACCGAACTTGTCATGTCTTTCGTCTGTAAAGCCGGGATTACGTGCGGTAGTTGTTGGCCAAGTCCCCGTTAAAATATTGCCTACTGATGCCGTACTTGTTCCCATATTCCACTGGAACCTGTAATTGTTTGCCGTATTACTCCCGATGAACAGGGTTTGAACAGAGGTGCCAGTTTCCACATCTTGTGGCTCGGAAACGAAAAAAAAGTGGTAAGTGTGTCCGACCGTAACAAAGTTTGTTGATGTCATCAATCTTGGTCCACCGCGGCCATCTTCAAAAAGCAACTCCTTATGGAAGTTGAAATTCGATTTTTCAACGGCAGGTACGGGGGCAGAAGGAACTGACACCAAGTTAAAAGCGGCGCCGGGTCCCAAGTTAGGCCAACTCACAGTGGAAGAGTTGTCGCCGTCAACCCACAGATCCACGACATAGCTGCCCAAGGTTATACCTCCGGGCGTTTGAGATCCTCCAACGGTCTGCGCCCTAACCGAAAAGACACCTGCGAGCAAAGATAACGTCGCAAGTATCAGCATGTTATATTTTTTCTTCATATGCATATGCTCATAATATTAATTATTTGTTTATGTATATCGAAAAAAAACCGATAAATATCATACATTTTATTTACTTATATCGAATTTTTTTCGACCGATTACAGTGAAACAATCAATTTATTTCAGTACGAATACGATATTCATGAAAGTCTTGTCGGTAGCAGGACCGGTAACGGTATATGACATCTTACCGTCAGCTGTAATAGAGACATTGCTAAACACTTCTTTATCGAAATCCGTAACATAATAATACAAATCGGTGGCAGCCGGAATGTTTGCCAAAACCTGCCCCGGTGCGCCGGCGCTCGGAACCACTGCACCCATACCATTCATGATATTCGTAGAGGCTGAGTTAAGTTGTTCTTTATACAAAGCATACAAATCTTTTTGTTTTGCTCCGTCCTCGTCTGTTTCAATCACTATGGAAGGCATATAGAACCATTTTTCTCCGTCAACAACTTCGAGGAGCCCCCATTTTTCTCCATCCCACAGATAAAGACCTAAAGGTATAGTTGCAGTAGCTGTATTGTTGTAAACTACCATCCCCTTCAAATCAGCCTTAACGCCGACTATAGGAGTCAATTCTGTCAAACTCGTTAAATCTACGCGAGTAGGTAGGAAGCCCAAATTAGAGCTATTCAACTCAAGAACCGCTCCCTGTGTTGGAGCATTAATACTTCCAATTGTGACTTGGGCGCTGATGTTCATCGCAAAAACAGCCACAAAAAATAATAATAAATAGATTTTTTTCATACTTTTTTTGTAAATTAATTATAAATGTTTAAAATGTGATTATCTTTGTTGTTATTAAATAGAAAGCAACATATAAAAAGTAGTTTTTTGCAGACAGGCTCGTTTGATGATAGCCCAAATTTTAATAAATCTTTTTTCCTCATTTTTTCTTATACAAAATATTGCGTTTCATATAAAATTACCAAATACAAAGGTATAAAAACATTTTTCAACTTATTTCATTTTTGAAAAGAAAGTTTTTCATATATATACATTTTTTAACCTATTATGCTACAATAAATGATTTATACATCGTTATTAAATGTATATAATTGACAATAATGATATATATTATTAATTAATATCGAATATAGAGTATATATAATAGATAAAAATTATGATTTTTATTTTCTAAAATTTATAATTATATTTAAAAAAAACAAAACATCATATAGAAAAAATCGAATGAAGATTTTACATCCACACATTTGAGTTGCGCCTTCTGTTTTCATGTCATTTTTAATCACCATTGTTTAAAAACGCAAACATAACCAAAGTCATTAGAATTTATTTGCATAAACATGGATTTATATCTACTGAAAATAACATGTAATTATCTGTATAATATACATTTAAATGTGTCATTTTATGTTCGTGATATTAATAATATGAGCATATGAAGAAAAAATATAACATATTGATACCGGTGGCGGCGATGCTGCTGTCCGGTATATTTTCTGTCAGGGGGCAGACGCCAACGCCCGGGGGGGCAACAAATACCACCTTTATTACCTGGCTTACCCCAGATGGTTACAGTGGTGGTACGTGGACAAACCGTATTACTACTGCCGGAACAACAGGTAATTTTATGGCGCCGCAAACACCACCCGCAACGTCTAACACAAGCGGATTCAATTATCATCCGGCAGTGCTGTTTGCAAAAACAGGCCCAAATCAGTCGCCTAACCGGCTGCTTTCGGCAAATGGCATAACGGTGGCAACTACCGAGAGTTTTATCAACATTTTTGTATTCAAACGAGCACCGGAACTACCTTCTCGTTGGCAATATGATCACATGCTGGGAATGACAACTGCAGACCAGTACAACGCAGTAGCATGGCGAAACACCACAACTTCAGCAGGCGCCGCCACGATCTATGCTTCTTGGGGGAATACCACGCATAGACAGCTGCCCAATGTAGAAGAAGGATTGCTGATTATTGCCCATCCAAACATCGCCGTAGGCACCGCCGGTCCAACCGGAACCCGTTTCTACTTGAATGGAACGCAGACCAATGCTGCGTCAAGCCGATGGAATGGATCTGACAACAGGGGAACGGGCAGGGTAGCCATTGGCGCCAATATTAACACAAATTTCACGAATACGCAAGGATGGGGATATAGCGGTCAGATACAGGAAATAATCCAGATTCAAAATCCGGGTAATGGGCATATTAATGCGACCGATCTGCAAAAAATTCAATCCTATTTAGCGATAAAATATGGTATTTCATTGCTTAACGGTAACAATTCCGCAACTGATAATTACCTCATGTCGGACAGTACTGTTATCTGGACGAGGACCACAAATACCGGTTACAACAACTTTATTTTCGGTATCGGACGCGACAATGCTTCCGGTTTGAATCAGGTGCAAAGCCGTAATGGAGAAAACGAAGCAATCATCCTGTACAAAGGTGCGCTCGGCCTGTTGAACAACAACTCCAGTAACGAACTTGCCGATAAAACATTCCTGATACTTGGTTCGAACAGAGCCAAGAATACCTTTTATGACAAACCGGCAGGTACGGTATTTGCCGATAGTAAAACCATTACCGATAAACTCAATTATTTTGGCGCTGTTTACAAAGCACAGCTTACCGGCACACCCGGACCTGTGAATATACGTGTAAAAGCCACAAGCGCCCGGTATGTAATGGTTTCTGCAAACGCAACATTCAGCGATCCATCGACTGTGCGTCTTTATGACATAAACAGTCTGACGGCTCTAAACGTGGTTATAAACAATGGCGAATATCTTACGATTGCCGGCTATGAGCCTTCTCCGGGGGGGATAGATATGAGCGCCTACGATTTGGATTTATGGATCGACGGAAACAATTCGTCCGGCAGTTCGTGGACGAATCTTGCAGAGGCTGATTTCGCCTTGCAACCGATTGGAAATTCTGCGCCTGCTGTACGAAATTCAAGATTCAACTTCCACAGAGAATTGTTTTTCGGAAACAATGCAGCCAGCAAATTGCGCACTACGGCAAACTACGGTATTACGCCGCTTCAATCCTACCACATTTTTGTTGTGTCGGATGCAAGAGGAGCAGGTACCAACTCTCAAGTTTTGTACACTTTCAACAACTCGGCTGCCAATACGAGTATGCGGTGGAATTTGGGTACCGCGAACAATATTTGGGCTACTTATTGGACCACTACCGAACGCCCCTTAAATACGAATACGACCAATCGCTTTAGAAGTGCGGACGGTTGGCAGTATTATGGGATTAATTCGGTGAATATCAGGAATCAAAACAACCAGCCCTATCAATATTTCTTTAACGGAACAGGAAGAAGTGAAAATTTAGCGGCAGGAGCTAACGGATCCGGTCAAGCGACCTACAATAATCCTTTATTGATAGGAAGTGCAAGTAACACCGCTACGGGTACTACCAATTCATTTATGGGCTCCATACAGGAAATGATTTTCATTAGGAGAACGGCCGGCCAAGCAATGTCGGCAAGTGATATTACAAAAATCCACACCTATTTGTCCGTTAAATATGGTATTCCTTTAATGAACGGCGACAATTCCGCTACCAATAATCTACTCAATACCGATTCAACTGTTGTTTGGGACAGGGCAGCAAACAGCACCTACAACAACAATATTTTCGGTATTGCACGCGACGATCATTCCGGACTTTATCAAAAGCAATCGAGAAGCTCGGAGTTCACAGCGTTGACCGTTCACGTAGGCGATGCAATCACAACGCTTAACGGCGAAAATAACGGCGAACTTCCCGACAAGCAATATCTGCTGATTGGTCGCCACGACGGCGATCCTCCCGTAAGAGCGCTTGATACCATCATCGAAGATGGAGATTTATACGAAAACGGACCCATTGAAAGCGAGATAGGCTTCAACATTCAAAGTGCAGTCTATAAAACGCAAATTACGGGTCCATTAGATTCCATGATTGTGAAGATGACAGCGCCTTCCAACGATTTCACCTATGCGCTTGTTTCTACACACAATACTTTTGATAATACAGGTAATATACGAACCAAAATATTTCCTGTCAATTTGAATGGTCGCGAAGTAACGGTAGAACTTGGTAAGTTTTTGGATGCCAATGGTATAGATATAGATGATTATAAATTTCTCAAATTCGTAGGGTTTGCCCCCGGTCCCGGAGGCGTGAATCCCGGCTTGCTCATGTGGTTAAAAGCCGACGACGATGCCACTATTAAAATCGAAGGAATCGACAAAGACAGAGCTGCAAACCAAATAGGGAATGTCAATGGCTACCCGGGCTATATTGATCCGTCCGGTATAGTTCCGGCTGTCGCGGAATGGCACGATTATGTACGTGGTCATAATTATTCCTGGGATCAAGGTACCACCACAGGTACTGATGGACAAAATCACAGATATCCGGTAATGGTTCACAGCAGTTTGGAAATGAACTATTATCCCGCTGTTCATTTTTGGCAAACTTCCCCCACTGCGAATGGCTCTTACTTGGCAAATGCCAAAGGTATTTCTACAGTCGCCAGACCTGCGTATCACACAGCGCTCTTTATGATGAATGGTAACTTTAGTACCAACCCATGGATATATACCATGATGTTTGGTTCAGCTACAGGCAATGCCAATTATGATGGTCCCGGTTATGGTATTCAAAGAATAACTACCTCGGGGGCTAATTTTAACAATATGGTAGGACGCTTCAGAACCAGTAGTTATGAATATACGGGAACAAACAGCCGATCCTTGTTCTCTCCCGGTTCTACTTCCATTTTGAGTTTTGATGTGAGAGGTGAAAATAGCGGCATACCCGGTATGGACAGGACAGTTTTGTTCCGTTTCAATGGGAAAGAAGACCAAAGAGGTGGACAATACAGTTGGGGTAATTTTGGTATGGATAAAGGTTCCCAGTTGGGAAAAGGATACACCTACGACAGAACGCTGCAAGGCTACATGTCTGAAGTTATTTTCTACGACAGGCAACTTAACGATAATGAACGGACAGCGATAGAATCCTATATGGCGCTTAAATACGGCGTTACGCTGACTCCCACAAAATATATGGGCAGCAATGAGTATGAAGAAAATTTTGATTATATGTTTTCAGACCAAACATCCTACGTTTGGCGGGGACAGACAGGAGCAGCCCAATATGTAGATTTCTATAACCGTATTGCGGCTGTTATCCGCGACGATGCAGCCCATTTGAATAACCGTCACGCACACTCCACCAACGTAGGTTCTCTGTTGCATATCGGTGTTGCAGGAACAGAATTGAGCAATGCAGGTCAGGACGACTCCAATCTCGGTAATTTGGAAAATATGGAATCGGTTGCTTTCGGAGATGACAACGGTAAAGGTATAACGTCTATTCCTAATGCGGAAAAATGCGGTGGATTTACCGACCGTTTCAACAGAATTTGGCTGATTCACAAGCAAACAAACAACAACGCAGATTACCCCGTCACGGAATACCCCGATGGCCGCCCGATTCAGATACTTGTTGGCGCACAGAATAATACGCCTTATACGATCGGTAACGATGATGATACGGCTCCGTATTATGATATATTAAACAGCCCGGGGTATGATGTATGGATGATTATCGGATCTTCACCCGCTGCTATCAGAAATGAAGATTATCTGCGAGTAGTGCCCATGGCTTATGTGAACAAAGAATTCCAGTGCAGCTACGAATTCTCGGAAGTCGATACCTATATTACTTTCGGTTACAGGGAAAATAATACAGGTTGCGTTGGAGATGAAGATCATGTATTCTTAGGAACAAAGACATTCGACTGGACCCAGTGGACCGCTCAAACCAACCGGCTAAACACAACGGGGCGTAATATCACCGTTGGAGAGAGAGATCTTGGAGATGACATCAGAGTAAAAAGTACAAATGTAACTTTCCCCACCGGTCTATATTCAACGGGCGCAAGACCGGGAGTAGGTTTTCCGCGTACTTCAAACACTCCGGAAAGAGGAAGTCTTCAGCTTCGCCGTCAGGGAGGTCTTATGGGGGAACAGGGTCAGGTAGTACTTACGATTGAGTTTAACACACCTGTTGTCCCTTCATTTGCGATTACTGACTTGGATGCTCCTTCTACTTCTTATGAACAGGTAGAAATCATCGGCGAATGCGACGATGTGCAGTACAGTCCGAAATTAAGTTATGCCAACGGTACCCCCTCCTACAAGATAAGCGGTCGTACGGCAACGGTAAACAAAAGAGGCAATTTAGCGCCTACCAACAAAAACGGAAGATTGGAAGTTGAGTTCCGCGGCGGTGTAACAAAGGTGATAATTAAGTATAGATATGCTATGGCTAAATCAACGAGCATATACGAAATCTATATTACGCCGATAACTCTTAAGATGGTTCCGCCACCGCCACCAATCAACGAAGACGGCTTCTCGTTCGTGAAAGATGCCAACAAGCGCGACTTCCTGACTTGCGAACCCGTCACTTACTCGTTCGAGATTGGAAACACCAATTGCGATGACAAGAAGTTAAGTTTCAACGACACCTTGCCTCCGTATATGCGTTGGGAATTGGAATCGTTCGGATTAGACGCTGCGAGCGACTCTGTTAATGCTTTATATGAATCTTTCAATCCATTGGTATTGGATGCGGTAGGCGGAAGCGGCGACCAAAGGGTATTGAATCTCGACAGTTTGGTTATACCGGGGTCATCAACATTGAAATTGACGGCTGTTGCCGTATTCGATGAAGATACGCCCAGCGGATATTATAACAACACAGCCTATATTAACTATTGGATAGTCAAAAACAATCGTTTGACAAACCATGTCCTCAACAGCGTGGACAAATATGTTATTGACAATCCGAATCACACAATCAGTGTTATATGGTCGCCGCGTCCCGATCCTGTTCTGTCGGAAGTCAAGACCAATCCGACCTCTTACAGGGAAAATGGAGAGGTTGAGGTTACCTGGGTAGTAAGTAACACGAATGCCGATATTGAAGATATGTTCTTGAATGTTATATACAACGATGAATTTACCTACGTTCCCGGCAGTTTCAAGGCAAAATGGTTGGATGAAGATATGTTAGGACAACCGCTTCCCGTTCTTGTAACACCTGATACTGAAGGAACATTGGATTTTGCAGGTGCAACGAACGGTTTAACCGGATTTAATTTGATGAGCGGCGATTTGGAAATCAAGTTTAAAGTGAAAGCGCCGACTACTAAATTAGGTTTGGTGTATGAAGTTATCGAAGTAGAAGATCCGAACAATCCGGGAGAATACATCTACATCGTAACGGAAAATGTCGTCGATTTAGTCGTTACCGGTACCGGTTATACCTTGATAGAAGATGTTTGCTTGGCAGAAGCCTTGAAAACATTAGATTTCGATCATGACGTTCCTTACGGATCAGCCAAATCGGCAATCATTACCAACCGTAATGTAACTACGGTTATTAAAAAGTAATGGTCTATTAATTCTACAGTACCTTCATTGCGAGGGCGAAAGCCTTCGCAATGACGATACGTAGAGGAGCCTCCTAAAAAATCATACTTCATATATATTTTCAGAATAAGCGTGGAATTTATAAGGCGAGCTTGACTATTCTGTTACATAAATATTTATAAAAAAACCGGAAGAAATGGTTTTATGAATATTTTTGTCATGGAAAAAAAAATAAATTTATTATTTAATTATTTATCGTATTTAAAACAATCCTTTTATACGAATGAAGTAGTCGGAAGGAGGATCAAGAATGTCTATGATTTTGTCAGCAGTGGTTATCCGGTATCCGTGAGTGGATACCAAGATTATCAACGCAAACATTTAACCAAGGACATGTCTATTCCTTTTCAGACTGCTAAACAGGATATACTTGATTTTCTTAATTTTAACAAAGCCGGTTATAACCGTCCGACCAGAAAAAAGAAAAAACTAAAGGAGCCCGAAAAACTTTCCGGCATATCGGAACAAAACAGAGAAATTCTCCGCCGGTTTAACCTCGAACTACTTACCAACAGCAATTTATCGGAATATACCATACGCACATATAACGTAGGTATTAAGCAGTATTTTGAATATTACAACGACATCAGCAAAGAAAATTTCCGCAGTTTCATTGCTTCTTTGGAAGATAAAAAAATGAAACCACAGACAATTTGCGTAAGAATTAACTCATTAAACAAGCTGGCTGAAATAATCGGCAAATCCGAACTGAAAATGAAAGCGCCGCGTTTGTCCCGTAATTTGGATGTCAACAATGTTTTCAACGAAAATGAATACAAGCTTTTGTTGGATTATCTGAAAAACAGGAGCATGGTCAATTATTATCAGGTAAAATTAATTGCATCGACCGGAGCGCGTATTTCGGAGTTTCTACAGTTTGAATGGGAGCATGTGGCACAGGGCTACGTCGATTTGAAAGGTAAAGGCAACCGGATAAGGCGTTTCTTTTTCCCAAGAAATTTAGCGAAAGAAATGACCGGTTTTGCAAACGAAAATCAACTTTCGGGATTTGTTTTCATCAACCGGTTCGGAAACAGAATGCAAAAGCGGGGTTTTGCCCAACTCCTCACCTCATGGGCAGGCAATTGCAATTTAGACAAAAGAAAATTTCATCCGCATGCTTTTCGTCATTTCTTTGCCAAAATGTATCTGAAAAAGAATACCGATGTCGTGCAATTAGCCGATTTGTTGGGGCACGAAAGCGTAGATACTACAAGAAGATATTTAACAAAATCTTTTGAGGAACAGAAAAAAGACTATAACCGGATCGTGAACTGGTGAGGAAGAGTTAAGAATTAACCTTAAATCTTTCAATCATATTCATGTCATATATGACAATTATGTTCTACATATTTTTAATATTATGAGCATATACGTATGAATATAAGTAAAATACATCAAATTATGACACTTGGGGCGTTGGTGATGCTCGCAAGTGTCTTTTCGGTTCGGGCGCAGACGCCGCCGACGCCCGGAGGCGTCAGTGGGTACATCTTAGACCTATGGGCGGATGGCGACCATTCTACCAACACGGCATGGCAAACTGTTGCGCCTGCAAACAATATTTTGGTAAAGTTTTCTACCAATGCCCCCACTACCCGAAATTCGCGATTCAATTTTCACAAGGAACTGTTTTTCGGCAATACTACAAGCGATAAATTGGCTTCCTATAACGTCGCAACGATGGGCAATCCGTTCCCGATAAACAGAGATGAGTCGTATTACATTTTTGTGGTGTCGGACTCGGAAGGAACAACCGGCGATCAGGTGCTGTTTACTTTTAATGGCTCAGCCACTAACACGAGTCTAAGATGGCATGCCGGAAGCGCTACCAACATCATGTCTTCGAGTTGGACTACCACTCAACGCAGCCCCAACTGGGGTTTTCCGGCTAATCCGAGGTACGGTATCGCTATGTTGAATATAGGAAATTCAGCAAACGGCAGCTTTGATATGTTTTTGAATGGAGCTAAATTTTCTACTACATTAGGCCCCACAAATAACACTACCGGTAGCGCTCAATACACCGTGAATATGTTGCTTGGAAATGCAAGCAGCAGCGCTACTACAGGTAACACCGGCGGATTTAACGGCAGTATTCAGGAAATCATTATCATGAAGAAAAGTGCGGCAAATTCGTTAATGCCCGCTGCGGATATTGCAAAAGTTCAATCCTATTTAGCCATCAAATATGGTATATCCATACTTAACGGCAACAATTCCGCCGGCGAAAATTATGTCATGTCGGACGGAACGCCTGTGTGGACGAGGAATACAAATACCAATTACAACAACTTCATTTTCGGTATCGGACGCGACAATGCTTCCGGTCTGAATCAGGTGCAAAGCCGTAATGTGGAAAACGATGCAATTACCATCTACAAAGGTACGCTCGGCGTATTGAATGACAACACCGGCAATGCGCTTGCCGATAAAACATTCCTGATGCTTGGTTCTAACAAAGCAAAAAACACTGCTTATGATAAACCGGCAGGTACGCAATTTGCCGAAGGTAAAACCATCGACGATAAAATCAATTATTTCGGCGCTGTTTACAAAGCGCAGGTTACCGGCGCCCCCGGACCTGTCAATATACGCATCAGGTCAACAAATGCCCGGTATGTAATGGTTTCAGCAAGCGCAACATTCAGTGATCCTTCGACTGTGCGTATTTATGCCATAAATAATCTGACGGCTGAAAATGTAGTCATCAACAATGGCGAATTTCTTGCCCTTTCGGGCTATGAAGCGTCTCCGGGGGGTATAGATATGAGCGCTTACGAATTGGATTTGTGGGTTGACGGCAACAATTCTACCGACAACTCTTGGGACAACCTTGCAGAATCTAACCAAGTTTTAGAGAAATTTTCAAGTTTTGCTCCCACAGTTAGAAATTCAAGAATAAATTTTCACAGGGAATTATATTTCGGAAACAATGCCGCAAGTAAACTGCGGGCATCGAATTACTTCACTACGCTCTCAAATTCTTATCACATTTTTGTGGTGTCCGACTCACGCGGAACAGCCGGCGACCAGTCGATTTTTGCATTCAGTAACAGCACTGCTGCTGCCGGCGCCCAAACGGCAAGCATGCGTTGGCAAGCAAGCAATGCCACAAATGTTTTATCTGCTTATTGGACTACTACTCAGCGAAATCCGGCTCTTGCCTCTTCAGCGCACCTGCGGTATGGTATTTCTATGTTAAATGTTGTGAATGTGAACAGCAGCCAAAATAACGAAATTTGGTTGAATGGATTCAAAGGAGCGACATTTAATTTGGCTGCAGGGGCTAACACATCAGGTGGAGCAAACAATCAAGGACCATTTCGTATTGGAAACGGAAACAGCAATGCCACTACAGGAAATACCCAGGGACTAAACGGCTCTATTCAAGAAATCATTGTGATTCGGAAAACATCTACTTCGCTGATGGGGGCAACGGATATCGGTAAAATTCACACCTACTTAGCTCTAAAGTATGGTATTCCTTTAGTTAATGGAAACAATGATGCCGCTAATAATTATATCAATACCGATGGAACTGTTGTTTGGGACAGGGCAGCAAACAGCACCTACAACAACAATATTTTCGGTATTGCACGCGACGACCATTCCGGACTTTATCAAAAGCAATCGAGAAGTTCGGAATTCAATATGTTGACTGTTCATGTGGGTGATGAAATCGCAACACTTAACAGCGAAAACAACGGAGAACTTCCCGATAAGCAATATTTGGTGATTGGCCGCC
>Ga0082212_10006064_pt1 | contig 16330 bp, 9 predicted proteins | sample TergutNt197P3_FD_71548 | JGI IMG/M metagenome (GOLD analysis project Ga0082212, IMG submission 71548) | Neocapritermes taracua P3 segment gut microbial communities from Petit-Saut dam, French Guiana - Nt197 P3 | ecosystem: Host-associated > Arthropoda: Insects > Digestive system > Gut ... | reverse complement strand
TCACCGCTTCCTTCTGCAATTCCAAACCGATCTTCATGTCCGCCGGTCCGTGGGCAATACAGTGAGCATAAGCAACGATCAATGATGGTCCCGGATAAGACTCGGCAGCACGGATCGCCTTGAGAGCGTGCGCTGGATTTGCCCCTATCGAAATTTGAGCGACAAACACACTACCGTAAGCGATTGCCATCATGCCGAGGTCTTTCTTGTGTGTCGGTTTACCACCTGCCGCAAACTTCGCAATCGCCCCCAACGGAGTCGCCTTTGATGCCTGACCGCCCGTGTTGGAGTAAACTTCGGTGTCCATGACCAAAATGTTCACATCCCTGCCCGACGCAATAACGTGATCCAATCCGCCGTAGCCGATGTCATACGCCCAGCCGTCGCCGCCGAACGCCCAAACACTTCGCCGCACCAACGAATCAGCAATACTTAAGAAGAGTCGGGAATCAGCGCAACCTTGTGCTTTTGCACCCGCTTTCAGTTCGGCAACCCACTGCCGCTGATTGGCTATCTCCGCCTCTGTTTCCTGCTTGTTGTTCAGGACTTTATCAACGAGTTCTGCCCCTATTGCATCACGCCACTTTGTCAGCGTCTCTTTTGCAAACTCGTTTTGCTGATCGACCGCCGCCCGGATTCCGAGACAAAACTCGGCATTGTCCTCGAACAGCGAGTTACACCAAGCGGGACCGCGACCTTCGGCATTGACCGTGTACGGAGTCGTCGGCAAGTTTCCGCCGTAAATCGAGGAGCAACCCGTTGCATTGGCAACGATCATTCGATCACCGAAGAACTGCGTAACCAATTTCACGTAAGGCGTTTCACCGCAACCGGCACACGCGCCGGAGAACTCAAAGAGCGGCAACAGCAGTTGTGAACCCTTCACGGAATCAACATTGATCTTCGACCGGTCCAGGTCGGGAATCGACAGGAAAAATTCCCAATTTGCCCGCTCCGCTTCCATGTACGCCTTTTTGTCTTCCATGTTGATCGCTTTGCGTCCTTCCTGCGCCTTGTTCTTTCCGGGGCAATTTTGTACGCAGAGTCCGCAACCGATGCAATCGTCCGGGGCGATCTGAACGGTGAGTTTGTGACCAGCAAATTCCTTTGTTTTGTAGTCCGCAGCCTTGAACGACTTCGGTGCTTTCGCCAGTTGACCGGGTTCAGCCACTTTATACCGAATGGCGGCATGCGGACAGACCAACGAGCATTGGGCGCACTGGATACAGCACTCCGGGTCCCAAATCGGCAGGTCGATGGCGATGTTCCGCTTTTCATACTGCGACGTTGCCGTCGGGAAGGTTCCATCGGCGGCGGGGAGCAACGCACTAACCGGCAGGTCGTTTCCGCGTGCCGCCAAGATTTCGCCGAGCGTTTCCTTGACGAACTTCGGCGGATTACCGACCGTTCCTGTGTGCCGACGCAATTTTGACGAGGCGGTCTTCGGATAATTGACCTCTTTCAACGCCGCAAGCGAAGCATCGACCGCCGCATAGTTCTTTTGAACGATGGCATCTCCTTTCTTGCCGTAGGTCTTTTTGATGTCGTCCTTGATGTGTCCAATCGCTTCTTCGGCAGTGTCGAACAACTTCGCCAACTGGAAGAAGCAAGTTTGCATCACGGTATTGAGCCGATTGCCCATGCCCGCCTCGCGGGCGACCGTAACGGCATCGACAACATAAAATTTCGCTTCCTTCTCGATGATTTCCTTTTGAAGTTCGACCGGAAGTTGGTCCCAAACTTCGTCTGGTCCGTAAGGAGAGTTCAACAGGAACGTTCCCCCTTTGATGAGTGCATTGAGCATGTCCAACTTTTCGGTAAACACGAATTGATGGCATGCCACGAAGTTCGCTTTTGTAACAAAGTACGAACCCTTAATCGGACGCGGCGAGAACCGGAGGTGCGAGATTGTAACTGAACCGGCTTTCTTGGAGTCGTACTCAAAATATCCCTGGGCGGCAAGGTGCGTGTATTCACCAACGATTTTGGTCGAACCTTTGTTCGCTCCGACGGTTCCATCGCTGCCCAGACCGTAGAACAAGCAACGCCGGACATCGTCCGCTTCGGTCGAGTATTGCGGATCGTAAGCCAGACTCAATTTCGTTACGTCGTCGTTTATACCGACGGTGAATTCCTTCTTCGGTGCGGATTTTGCCAATTCGTCATAGACCGCCTTGACCATCGTGGGCGAAAATTCCTTCGAGGCAAGACCATAGCGTCCGCGACAGACGGTCAATTTGTCGCCTGTCCAGTTTTCGGCAAGGGCGGTAACAACATCTTGGTACAGCGGTTCGCCAACGGCTCCTGGCTCTTTCGTCCGGTCAAGAATGGCAATTTTTTTGACGGTCTTTGGTAATGCCGCCACGAATCTTGCACCGTCGAACGGTCGGTAAAGCCGAACGTGAACGAAGCCAACTTTTTCTCCTGCTTGAACATGATCGAGATATTCTTCGATGACACCGGTGGAGGAACCCATCGCCACAATGACGCGGTCAGCATCTTTTGCACCGAAGTAATCGAACAGATGGTAGGAGCGTCCCGTCAATTTGGCGAACTTGTCCATTTCACTCTGCACAATGTCTGCAATTTTCGCATAGACGGCGTTGCAACCTTCGCGACCCTGGAAAAATACGTCGGAGTTTTGTGCTGTTCCTCGGAGGAGCGGACTGTCGGGAGTCAGTGCCCGCTTGCGGAAGGCGGCTATCGCATCCATGTCGAGCATCTGTTTGATGACATCATCGGAGACCGGTTCGATTCGATTGACTTCGTGAGACGTTCGGAAACCATCGAAAAAGTGCAGGAATGGAATGTTGGCTTTATAGGTTGCCGCATAAGCGATCATTGCCATATCGTGGGTTTCCTGAATGGTTCCTCCGACGATGAAAGCCCAGCCGGTGGTTCGGCAGGCGAGTACGTCGCTGTGGTCGCCGAAAATGGAGAGGGCATGAGTGGCGACGGTTCGGGCAGAGACGTGAAAGACGGTGGGGGTTTGTTCGCCTGCGAGTTTGAACATGGTGGGGATCATCAACAGAAGTCCCTGCGAGGCGGTGAAGGTACAGGTAAGAGAACCGGCTTGCAACGAACCGTGTACGGCTCCGGCGGCACCGGCTTCGCTTTGCATTTCGATCACATGGGGGATGGTGCCGAAAATATTTGTTTTGCCGTGTGATGCCCACTCATCGGCGAGTTCTCCCATCGTGGAAGAGGGGGTAATGGGATAAATTGCCATGACTTCGTTGCAGGCATGGGCAATAAGGGTGGTGGCTTCATTTCCATCGACCATTTTGAATCGACCTTCGCTCACGTGTGATCTCCTAAAATAGGGTTAAAGGGTAAAAATTGATTGCCCATCATGATACATGAAGAGAAACGAAAAGTAAAGCCCACATGCCAGTCCGACCCAGTCCGTCGACAAGTTTGGTTTTCCCGTCCCCCGGCACAAGCCGGGGTATAGAAAAGCAGGGTTAAAGCCTCACGTCTGGATTCCGACTTGCGCCGGAATGACGCTGTTGATACGTTGATACGAACTTGTCGACGATCTGGCATATGATGTCGGCTGAAAGCCCGAATGGAGTTTATTGACCGTGAAAGACACCATTTTTTCATAGATGTTGAAAATATGAGCCGAAAATGGTTGACTTTCACTTCGATGTCAAGGAAAATGAGACTGTTAGAGTTCCCTAATTCTCAAATGCTAGGAAACTTTCATGACTGCTAATCCACTTGAATCGACGGTAGAAACGCACATTGACTCGACCAGCAGACTCGTTCGGCAGGTCGATCTGGCGTTCTCTCTGCTGATCGTTGTTTCTCTACTTCTCGGCGGCTTGTTTCTTGCCGTCATTGCCGACCACTGGATTCTCAAAGAAGGACTCTCCATACCGCTGCGATTGGGTATCTTTGCCATTCTCGTAGCCTTTGCAGGACTTTACGTCTATTGGAAAATCGTGCCGCTCTTTCGCTATTCCGTCAATCCGGTCTATACTGCCGACTTGATTGAAAAAGATGTTTCCACGTTCAAAAATTCCCTGATTAACTGGATTCTGCTTCGGCAAGAGCGGGAAGAACGCATCACCGACGGGCTCACGCCAGCCCGCTCTCTGGGCGATGAGCGAATGTACGACGGGATCGTCAAAACAGCGGCGGTGAATGTTCAAACCGTACCCGCCAGACACGCAGTCGATGTCCGAAAACTGATGATCGTAGGAGCAACCTTTACGATCCTGCTACTCGGATTCGCCATTTACGGCGCATTTTCACCCAAGAATCCCCTTACATCTCTTGCGAGGGTTCTCTTTCCGTTTAGCGGTATTGACCGTCCGCAAGCCGCCCAGTTTCGGAATGTGACTCCCGGCGATGCCGTTGTGTTGCAAGGGGAAACAATCATCATTTCGGCGGAAGTCATCAGTCAGAGTGCCGAACCCGTGTATCTCGTGTTCTCAACCGACGATGGGCAAGCGGTCAACCAGCGAATTCCGATGACGTTACCGGAAGGAAAAATCGCCTTTGAAGCATCATTTCCGCCCGGCAAACAAGGGATTGAACGCGGATTCAACAGTAGTGTGGACTATCGGATTGCCCAAGGGGAAAGCAAAAGCAAACAGTACCGGCTTGACGTTCAACCGGCAGCATCCGTTGAGGTTGTTTCGTTGCAATACGATTTTCCCGACTACACCGGTTTGCCGCAGGAAATCGTGGAACATGGCGGCGACATTCGGGCACTCGAAGGAACATCGGTCACGGTTGCCGTCCGAAGTACATTGCCGCTGGAAAAAATTGATCTCGTTTTCGATGACAATCCGATAAATAATGTCCTCATGCGGATTGACGATGCACAGAAAACCGAAGCAAAGGGAGCGTTTGTATTGAAAACCCCTTTTCCACACAAAACGTATTCCTTTCGGGCGACGGACAAAAACGGCAACGCTTCCCGGCGGAGCGGCATCTATCGGATTGAAGTGATTCCTGATCGACCGCCGAAGGTGCAATGGGCGGATACTGCCAAGCATTTATTGGAACCGGAGATTCATCTGCCGCTCAATGAAACGTTGCAGTGTCCGATTCAGGCGGAAGATCCCGACTTTGCGCTGCGGTATCTTCGTTTCAAGACAGAATCCCCCGGCAAGCGGATTCCCGATGTCTCTTTGCTCGATTCTCCTACTACGGGTCCCACAAAACATCAGGGACAGATCAAAAAAACGGTTGACTTTTCGCCGGAGAACAAGCGGCTTGCCGTAGGAGATACCGCCGAAATTTGGGTCGAAGCCGCCGATACAAAATTACCTACCGCCAATGTCGATTCCACCCGAAGGATAAAGATCAAGGTGATTGATCCCAAAGCCGAGGACAACAGCGAGCAAGAACAGGACGAAGACGGCGAAAAACAGCCGCAGGAAAATGGAAAGCAGGACGAGAGCCAAGAAAACGGAGCGGACAATACCGGAGAGAAAGACCCGAACAAGGAAGGAATGGAAGAAGGGGAGCAGGGCGGCGGTGAAAACGGCGGCGAGCAAGACTCCGATGAACAAGAGGAGCAGAATGGAGACGAAGGACAGCAAGACCCCGACGAACAGGAGCAGGAAGGGCTGGATCAAAACCAAAATGGTGCGTCAGGAGAGGACGACCCATCGGATGATCAACAAGAGAATGGCAATCAAGGGGGCAATGCGGGAGGTGAACCCGGCGACGGAGACGAGCAAGGAACAGGAAACCAGCCGGGTGATGGACAAGGAGATGAAGGGGGTAACGCCCCGGAAAATCAACCTGCAAATGAAGCGCAAAAAGGCGATGGGGCGGGAGGCGATAAAACAGGAAACGAGTCGGAACAAGATTCCAGCGTGGATCCCGAAACGCAGGATGGCGATGCAATGGAGCGAGTCGTCGAACAGATGAAAGAGGAAGGTTTGTTTCCCGGTGCGAATCCCTTTTTGCGGAATGACAATCAAAACATGAAAAACAATGCTTTTGATCCCAATTCAAAAAACCGTTCCAATCAGGGCAACGATCCGAATAGTCCGAAGGAATCGAATTCACAACCCGAGGGAAATCCGCAAAACCAACAGCAGAAACCGGACAAGCCGAAGGAGGGCGAGGCGCAGCAGTGTCCTCAATGCGGCGGAAAAATGGAGAATGGACAATGTTCCCAATGCGGCGGTACGAATTCGGGACGAGCCGGCGATATGGATTCCGATTCGGGTAACCAGGAAGGAACATCGCAAGAAGGTGAAGGAACGCAAGGGTCGCAGGGAGAACAAGGAGATGGCGGCACTCCGCAACCGGGACAACAGGGAGGGGATAATCCAGGAAATCAACAGCAACAGGGAAACAATCCGCAGGATTCTAATTCTGGGAACTCATCGGAAACTCCTTCGGAGATGGGCGGCATGAACGGAGGATCAAGGGCGGGCGCGGACACGAAACCGGACGATCCCAATTTGAAGTATGCAAATGAGGTCACGAATATGGTACTGGACTACCTCGAAAACCAGTTGAAGGATAAGCCGAACGATGAGTTGCTCAACAAATTAGGCTGGACGGAAGAGCAGTTGCGGCAGTTTTACGACAAGTGGAAAAAAATGTCTGAGAACAGCAAACAACCGCAGGTCAACGAGGATGAAAAGAATCCGTGGGAAGAAGCGTTGAAAAGCATCGGTTTATTGCGTCCGAAACAAAATCGACCGGCGTTGCAAGGCAGTCAAACAGGAAGGCGAGACAATCAGAATGTCAGGGAGGCGCAGCGTCCTCCGGTTCCGCCTGCAATTCGCGACCAGTTCCGAAATTACAACAACAATGTTGGAAAATAGTGCATATCGAGTATTGATTCAATTTCCCTCCCTTGACTTTTCGTACAGTGCCGTGTACATTGATAGACGTTGTCGTGCTCAGTAGTTCGTTTTTTTTGGAATGACGTTTGCTTATCTGGATTGTCCGTCAGGCATCAGCGGTGATATGATGCTCGGTGCCTTGATTGATCTCGGTGTTCCCCTTTATTTGCTCAACCATTCGATCCAGTCCGTTGTCAAATCGGTAACAGTGACTTCGTCCCCAGTGTTTCGTAAGGAGTTTCGGGCGATCCAAGCCGATGTCCACGCTCCGCAGGAACACGTTCACCGGTCGCTCTCCGACATTCTAGAATTGGTGAAACAATCGAACCTTTCTGCAATCAACCAGAAGCGGGTTTCCGAAATTTTCCAACTGCTCGCCCAGGCGGAATCAAAAGTTCACGGTATTGATGTCGAAAAAGTACACTTCCATGAAGTCGGTGCCGCCGACTCGATCGCCGACATCGTCGGCGTGGTCGTCGGAATTGACTACCTAGGAATCACTGATATTGAAGCGTCCGCCATCCCAACAGGGTGCGGAAAAATTCGTATCGCTCATGGTGAGTGTTCCGTGCCCGCTCCGGCAACCGCAGAACTGCTGAAAGGAATTCCCATCGCCGCCTCGGATATTTATTGCGAATTGACAACGCCTACCGGCGCGGTACTGCTCAAATACTATGTCAAACGTTTTGGGACGCTTCCTCCTGTGACAATCCAAGCAACGGGAATCGGTGCCGGTAGCCGCGACTTGGAGCAACAGCCCAACATTTTGCGGATATTCCTCGGCGATCCGCCAGTGGAATCGAGTGGAATTATTCGATCTGTCGATCACCAATACGATCACTTGGTAGATACGCTGGTTCAACGCTATCCCACTACGGTCGAGACTGTTTGGATTGTCGAAACGAATATTGACGACATGACGGGCGAACTGACCGGACACTGTATGGAACGTCTTTGGACGCTTTCGCCGCTTGACGTTTGGGTTACGCCGATCCAAATGAAGAAACAGCGTCCGGGCGTAGTGATTTCGGTCATGTGCCGACTCGAACAGGTCAAATCCGTGGAAATGTTCTTGTTTTCAGAAACTTCTTCGCTGGGCGTTCGACGTTATTCGGTGGAGCGGACGGTGTTGCAACGGGAGCCGCATCGGGTCAAAACGCCTTGGGGCGAAGTCGATGCGAAGCGGGCATTTTTACCGGATGGTACTGAAAAAATTTCGCCGGAATTTGAATCGGTCAAGCGGCTCGCTGCCGCCAAGGGCGTTCCCGTATGGAAAATTATGGAACACGTTCAGTAGAGTATTGTTTTTCTACGAACATTACCGGCGAGAGGACTCGAACCTCTAAACTCCTCCGTCTGGATTCCCGCTTGCGCGGGAATGGCGGTCTATGACTCTTCGGTGAAAGCCCGATGGTGTTCAGCGTACTATCAACGAAACCGGCGTATAGGGTTTAACTTCGATTTTAAACGTTCCATTCTTCACAGGAATCGCTTCGCCTATGGAAACACCACGCAAATCGCATGGTTGGACGGACTTGGTAGAAAAGGTCTCTGGAAGTTGTACCATGACCACCGAAGCATCCTGACCTGCCATTTCCCACATCCGAAGCACCATTTCGCCGCTGTCCGGGTCCTTACCGAACGCCGTTACGTAAATTCCCTTGCGGTCAAGCCGAATTCCCTGAATATTCCTATTCGGCAAAGACGAACCAATAGGTTGAAAATTCAGCGCAAATGCTTCCAACGACGGCGTGATCAACGAACGCTCGTTATCATACTTATCAAATGTCCAAAGAACAAAGGAGGCATGAATATCCCCTTCGTTCCAAAGGCGAAAGTTCGTTGTCCACTGATTATTGAAAAGATTAAACCAAACATCCGGTTTTTTCGGGACGAAATCTTTGGAAAAGAGCCAGCATCCCGGTTCGTCGAGCGAAACCAACGGCGAATCCAAGGGGCAAATACCAATGCCGTAACCGTCTTCACCGAAAACAGCAACGCCGGTTCGCAACCATTGGAGGTGCCGATTGCTCCCGCGAATAATGTCTGTTGCCGGATTGATGATTCCGCCCAAACGTCCTAAACGGAACTGCGGACTCTCTATTGCCAGTGGAAAATGAAAATATCCCACCTCGGGCCATGTGTCCGGTTTTTTCGCCTTTCCATCGAACGTGAACCGAACTTCTGGTCGGCTTTCGTACAGAACGACTTGCATGGAAAGCGTAGCGAAGGGACATAACTCACCGGACTCGAATTCAATATAAATATGTTTGCCGATCTCGTCCGATTGGAGAACTACCCGTTTGATCTTTTCGTATTGCAGTCGGCGTTCCGGTACATCAGTGGGCAGTCCTCGTTTTGTCAATTCACTGAGAACCCACGTCGGGAAAGTGATGCCGTAATCCCGCATGAACTTATCGCACATCGTAGCATCTGCCCGTTGGTGTAGAAAACCCGGCTTGTCGCCCGTCCGAAAAACAGAGCGTTTATTTTTCCGGTCGTCAAGCAAGATTTCTCCTGATTGCGGATCGACCGTCAAGGCAAAATGAGTCGTCGTAACGGTCGTCCGCTCTCGGATTTCCTTTGCAGACTCCTTTGATCCGGGGGCTCGACTGTTGACAGCCCCAGGTGCAAGAGTACGACCACGATAATCGACCAAATCCCACGCCAGCGGATTGAATATCACGGGAGATCTACCCTCTTCCGGCGGACAGGTGTTTGCTGCACGGCGTATGTATTCGGATTTTTCCTCCCACGATGCGACAACACGTTGGTAAGATGGACTGAAATTTTTACCGTTTTCCAATGCTTTCCATGCATCGCCGTAAGGGAGTTGCTGGTCCGTGTCGTACCCGCATATCCAAGCGAGTGCTGATCCCCATGTGTGTTCGCCGTAGAGGAGCGACTGCTCCCAGGCATCGGCGAGCCATTGAGGCTGCGGTTGACCATAAAGGGTATCAAAAATCTCTTGATAGGCAAGCCTTTCATGGGCAGCTCGTGCAAGACGTTGTCCTTGCGGGTCGCACATGGGTCCGTGAATCCATGTATCCGGCATATCTCCTTTCACAACGGGGATTTTCGCCACATCCTCTTTTTGCAGGATTGCATTTCCGAAATCGGAGAGCCGTCCAATCCGAATTTTCGCATGGGGAAAACGTGTTTCACACTCTTTCAAGTAGTTCAAAACTTCTTCTGGTCGCGGCGGTCCGTGATTGTCTCCGGTATGGATTAACCAAAGCCACGTCCGGTACTGCCAACCTTCCGGCGGTTCAAGACCGCTGCCGTAACCATCGACGTGCATCGTCAAGACACGGCTACCGTCCGGTCCTTCGCGGAAATGGAGAATCGGAATCTCGGGGTCGGAACAACCGGAGTTGGTCCCTTCGTGCATAAATGTAACCCCTGCATGGGCGAGCAGTGTCGGCAGAATCCACGAGTGGCACGGCACATCGGTCATTTTCGCATCCGTCGGTAATGGAAGACCGAATTGTTTTGAGATGTTGGTGGAAAACCGTAGTCCGCGAACGAGGTCTTCTTCGACCAGTGTTTCCGTGTGTAACGTGAAGGGAAATGCATGAACGGCAAAACGTCCGTCCCGAATGGCACGGTCTAAACGTGCAGAGCGTTCTGGTGTCTGGTTTTTGAGTACTGCTGCCATGGGCCACCCTGGCAGTGTCCAGACGAATTTCTTGTCCTCAGGCAGGTCCTTCGAGGCATCAACGACATCCAAGGCATTGTCGATCATCGACGTTCGATACGTTTCGACCACTTCTGAAGCCAGTTGTGTATAGCCGATGTCGAAATGCGTCTTGAAAACAAGAATGACTTCATCAATGGAGAGGGACTCCGCCGCGACACCACATTGCACCAAAATGTGGAATGTCAAAAACAAGGCAAGGACTGTTCGCATCATGTTCATGTTTGGTTAAGGAGTTGAAACAAAACAGACATTTTACAGTCATATCGCCAACGTTTCTACCTGTTCCAGTTTTTGTAGTTCGGTAGGCGGAGTACCGGCTAAATGGATGACTAAATCGGCGCATAAAAAAACGGCGGTCCCTACTTTCGCCATTGGACAACTATCATCGGTATAATCCTCTTTCAATTCTCTCTTCTATCAGCCGCTTCACACAGTTCGTCAAACGTTATTCCCCAAAAAAGATTTGAGTTTTCATCATTCGCTCGCGGGTTTCGATTTTCATGCGTAGGTACTCCATTGTTCGGTCGCCTTTGATGCGGTTGCACGAACCGCAAAGCAGTTGATAGTTTTCGTAGTAATCGCCGCCGCCTTTTACTCTCGGAATAATATGGTCGATCTCAAGATGGTGAATTTCAAATTTTGTCCCGCAAGCCTTGCACTTGCCGTTTTGTTCGTTGTATAACCGCCGTTTGATGGATACCGACGGTTGAACTTCTGTTAGATCGCTTCGCTTGGGAATCTTATCGGTAGCAACGAAATCACGAAAGAGTCGCCCTGCATCGCTCAATCGTTGTACTAAAATGCCTACCGCCTGTTTTTCGATGTCGATACCAATCCATTTTCGTTGCAACTGTTGAGCAGCAACGCACGTCGTTGCGCAACCACAGAAAGGATCAAGCACGGTATCACCTTCATTCGATGAAGCCAAGACGATTCGTTTTAACAGAGCAAGCGGCTTTTGTGTCGGATAGCCGGTACGTTCACCTGACGAAGCGTTAATGACTGGTATTTCCCAAACGTCCCCAATTCTTCTTCCTTCGGATAAATAAATTTTATAGGGTTTTTGGTTTTTTCGTTTTTGCCAACGAAACCATTGTCCGTCTTCATCTTGTTTGTAGTGACTGTCCATTTTTCCTGATTTTTCACCATATTCGTCTCTCATTTCATTGAAGATATGGTGTTTTGATTTTGCATACCAGAAAATCGTGTCATGTAAATTTTGGAATCTCTTACTCGCTGCCGTATATCTTTTGTAACTCCAAACAATTTCATTGCGAAAACAATTTTTTCCGAACACACTATCAAGCAGGCTTTTCAGATAATGACTCGCCGTCGTGTCACAGTGTAAATAGAGCGAGCCGGTCTCTTTGAGAATCCGGTGCATTTCGACAATCCGCTGTGCCATATAGGTCAGGTACGCCATCATCGGTTTGCTGTGAACCTGACCAACACTGGCGATATATTTTGTCAATGCAGGAAAATTGTCGGCAAGCGTCTCGAGATATCCTTCGTCCACGTCTTGCCACGTCCACATATCTTTGAAACTCGCACCGGCAGCCTTACTGCCGATGGGAGCGGAGTATATCCGTTTCGAGTTGAACGGAGGATCGAGATAAATCAGATCGACCGACTCGCTGTTCATTCCGCACAAAACGTATAAATTGTCGTGCGTGTAAAGCGTGTTGTGGGTGGTACGTTTTGACATGAATGGTTGCATTATATCCGAAAAATCGGTGTTTTCAAGAGAAAACGAGACGGAGTCCCGAAAAATGCGCGTAAAAAACGGCTGTCCCTACTTGCGCTACCAAGTTTTACTCATTGCATCAAAGGCTTCTTGTTGCTGTTTATCAAACGTGTACAAATTCGACTTTGTTATTTTTGCTACCGCCAGATAATAGGCATCCGCCCCCTTGATGCTATGTTTGATTGCTATTTCCGTCGCAATGGGTTCCAACTTGTCAAAATCGACGAAGACTTCAGGTTCCATGTCATTCATGTTAAGAACAGATTTTCGGGCAGTATTACCATTTTTCGTAGTACGTTTGATAGCCCCCGCAACTTCTGTAAAGGCGATAGCAGGGATGCTGATTGTTTCCAGATTGGCGATTAAGGACTGAATGATATGCTTCGCTTGTTCATGAAAATTATCATCCGTCTTAAACCGAGCAATCCAAACGCTTGCGTCAATAACTGCCATGAAAGTTACCTCCTATCGTTTTGTATTGCTTCTAGTGCAGTTTCATTGGTACTCCACAATCGAGTAATTTCCTCGCTCAATGCTTCAGCTCGTGCAAATGCTTCCCATCGCCTTTTGGTTACTTCATTGGAAACCTTATCATCGTTATAATTTTTTTCAGCGACGGGCACAAACTTTGCGACCTCGACTCCATCCTGAATGAGGGAATAACTGGTGCCGTTATTTTGTATTTCCTGAAGAATTCGAAGTACGGCATCTTGATTCGTAAGATCGCTAACGTTGATCGTATGACTTATCGACATGGCTTTTTCCTTCCTCACTCTATTTTCGGTCATTATAACATAAATTGCCGCTTGCGTTTTCTGTTTTCAACACGAACCACACGAAAATACAAAATGCACGAAAAATTCTTACTCGCCAACCTTCGTGTTGTTCGTCTTTTCGTGTATTTCGCGTTAAAACGGGCGCGTAAAAAACGGCGGTCCCTACTTTCGCCATTGGACGACTATCATTCTATCTCTCAATCTTTCCTACCTCCATCACCCCAAGATCGAATGCTGTGCCACCGGAAGGAGAACGAAACATCTTGGACTTAAATCGTCTTTCTGCCTCTAAATTTCGGAACGAATCGTTTGTCCGCATTGGGATGGATGAACCGTATTCACTGGCTCCTTCGTTGAAAAAGAGCGACACAGAATCGTCAATCCCCTCGAACACAGGCACCTTGAAGTTTCCCCGTCCCTCGGCATCGGTTCGGAACCAAAGTTTGGGAGCGAAATTTCCGCTTTGCTCTGCATACGTACTTTCGCCATTGTTGTCCATTTTCATAAGCCGAATCCAAATCGAAACATCTCGATTTGCAACAGGACGCTTCGAGCCATCGGTTAACTTGACCGTTCCAGCAATCGTCGGTTGAAGTGTTAACGTCAAATCCTTGCCCATCAATTCCGGTTCAAGTTTGCGAACGATGCCATATTCATTGTCAGCCGTCATAACGGCAATGTAATTTTCCGCATAACTCTCTTTGTTGGAAAGGTTTATCACTATCGGATGTTCTGACTGTCCCAATAGATAGTAACCTATGCGAACCTGCACATCAGGAACGAAGGATAAAGTTGTTGTGTTCCATGAGGAACGACCATGAACTGTCAGTTGAGCAAATGAAAAACTCTCCACCGGAGAACCATCCGGTAGCACGAGATGGATCCGCAACGGCGTTGGAATTGTCAAATCAACTTCGACAGGCTTTCCTTGTTCGACGTTGATCATTTTCGTAACGTGTTCTGACCATTCTGTTCCGCCTGCAAAGAGAGTGAATTCGCCCGACCAAACTGGAAGTTCAAAATTGCCGTTTTCGTCTGCATACGTATCTACACTGACAAGGGAATGGTCTCGCATTTCTGGAATATCAGCACCTCGCGCTGGCGGAACAAATTGTTTTGCACCGATTCCCGCTCCGGCTGCCGGCTCACCGTTATCGTAACGCACGGTTCCGATAATGGGCGTTGCCTTTTCGAGATGCAGCACGATATCGTCATTTTCCTTTTTTGCGAAGAATGCATGAGGTTTCGTAAAGTAAATCTCGTCATACTTTGTTTTTGGTGGAACTATTACGTTTGACGGCAAGTTCTTTGGAATCATCATTGAACCAAGTGACTCGCGAAAATGTCCCACTTGGAAACCGCCAGAACTATCGCCAAAGCTCGAGACACCTCGCTGGGGGGATGTCGCTTGACCAATTTCTTCAGGGGATGGTTTTCTTTCTGGATACGATTTTACCATTAGGAGAACATTGGAACCGACAATGGCTTCAAATTCAAACGGTTCGCCATACCGCGTTCCACCATCATAGATACCATGCCAGTTTTGTGTACGTTTGCCAAATGGAAAAAGAGGTTGGCGAATGGTAGGTGCGTATGAATAGGGCAGGTAGTACGATTGTCCCGGTGCTGTACCGTCCGGCATGAGAATCTTGGCGCGAATTGTGGTGTGTTCGTAGTCTTCATACCTGTTTTGCTCTGGTATGGCAATCTCTTGGAGCCTTGGACAGACATCTTGCGTTGCATCTGCCCGCATCACCGCCATACAACCGAGAAAGAGAGTAATTGTGAAAAGAACCACAAAACCAAATATCGCTATCCCACTCGACGCTCTTGTTGCCATTTTATCGTCTTACTGGTTTACGCTCCGTGTATCCAGTGGCGATTCTAGATTTTTTCAAGAAAACGGTCAAGAGCGATCGGCGCGTAAAAAAACGGCGGTCCCTACTTTCGCCATTGTACGACTATCATCGGTACCTGCTGCTCAACTTCTATGTTCGGGATGGGAATAGGTGTGCCCCAGAGCGACGGGCTTACACTCTCGTTCTTGAGATTTTGTACAATCATACGATGGTAGCTTTGTTTTTCGATAAGACGCTTCTTTATTCTGTCCCTTTGATTCCCTGTAGTAATTTGGCAATTTTTTCCTCGGAGATATTCTCTTGTTCTCCCTTATCGTAAATCGAAAGCAGGTAAACTGTATTGCCATGAACGTAGTAATAGGTAATGACTCTTGCTCCGCCGGACTTACCTGTGCCTTTAGATTTGACGGCGAGGCGAATCTTGTAACAAGGCTTTCGCTTGAAAGTAAAATCCCCGAGGTAGGCACTCGACCGCCGGGTGAGTGCGTCGGCGAGAGCCGACTGGAGGCAAACAACGTTGGACTCGAGTGCGGAGTACCGCACGTTGCCGCCCGGCGGTCGGCAACCTACCGTCGGGTACAAAACTTTCCGACGAATGCCCAAGAGCGTCCGAGAGGTGTTCCTTTCGCGGGATTGATACGCAAATCCTCCGCCAACGCTTCGACCTCATGTTTAAGAGAAGCATATTTTTTGTACAGTGGTTTAGCATCTCGCTCAAATTCTTCCAACGCTCTAATCTCGCAATTCAGCGTGGAATTCTTTGAGTGTGCGGGGTTGCTTGCGACCAGCGACGGCTTCGTTAACTTCATGGACGGCTCTCTTTATTCCTTCGTAAAACTCTTCTTCGTTTTTTTTCTTCGGAACCTCGGGCTGCTGAATTTTCACGTAGGAAACGTGGCGAAGGACATCCAAAAAAGAGTCAGCCTTTTTGTCGGGTATCGTGAGCGTTATTTGCATAAAAACCTCCCTTTACTTTTATTATCGTCATTTTCACGCAAGTTGCAATCGTCAACACGAGACGAAACGACGAAACAGCGCGTAAAAAAACGGCGGTCCCTACTTTCGCCATTGTTCGACTATCATCGGTATCGAAAGCTTAACTTCTATGTTCGGGATGGGAATAGGTGTGACCTTTCGAATTAACCACCGTAAAGACCTCAACCGGCTTATTCACCCGGCTGGGGCATACTCAAGTTTGGCAGAGCGGCATTTTTTCTTAGTTCCCGTTCCTTTTGCCCTCACCCTAACCCTCTCCCAAAGGGAGAGGAGAATGAGAACACAGGAGTATTAGATATATGCGATCAAGCATTCGTCCGTTAGTATCGCTTAGCTAAAATCGTTACCGACCTTACACACGCGACCTATCAACCTGGTTGTCTTCCAGGGGACTCTCACACGTTTGTGCTACAAAACCTCATCTTGGAGCC
>Ga0082212_10006063_pt1 | contig 16331 bp, 8 predicted proteins | sample TergutNt197P3_FD_71548 | JGI IMG/M metagenome (GOLD analysis project Ga0082212, IMG submission 71548) | Neocapritermes taracua P3 segment gut microbial communities from Petit-Saut dam, French Guiana - Nt197 P3 | ecosystem: Host-associated > Arthropoda: Insects > Digestive system > Gut ... | reverse complement strand
GTTGTATATTTCCATCAGCACGCAATCCCGCCAAGTTTCTTAAAAGTTCGTCCGTTACTTTTAGCCCGCTCAGCGAACCATTGTCAAACACACCGATCATCAGATAACCCGGCAGTTTTTTATTCGACAAATCATTGGCGAAAGCGCAAACTGCTTTGGCAAACTTATCCGTATCCTTTGTAGAAGTCGTTCGCTCAACTCTTTCGTTTTCTATATCGGTGAGCAACACTCTTATATTTTCTTCTGAAATCATAATCTCCGGAAATTTACGCAAAAATACATATTTATTCTGAAAAAACAGTAAATTTTCATTTGCAAAGGTAGGTCTTTTAATAATGCCATGCTCATATCTTTCGTTTTAAGGGTTACAAATATAGATAATTTTCCACACACATGCTAAAAAAGTATCAATCCCCGTCTCCCTCGTAACGCTCAAGATATTCTTTATATTTTGAACGGTTTACATCGCTCACATACTTCAAAAAAAGCATTGTCAGAATGTAGTACAAAACACAAACAGTACGGTTTCAAAAACTTGGGCATGGTTATGCGCTATTTGAAAGCAGGCGGCATCGGGTGCAATAATAAAAAAAGTAAAACTTTTTTTGTATTGCGCTCAACTTGCACTAACTTTGCAACACCGGAGATAGTGACCAATATGGAAACGAGAAAAAAAACATATTTATTATTAGTATTGTGCATTGCATGGACAATCCTTATCTTTGTTCTCTGTACGATGCCTACAAGCAGTTTGCCCAAAATAAAAATTCTTCATTTTGATAAAGCGGCTCACTTCGGATTTTTTTTCGTTCAGTCTGTGCTGTTAAGTTTATTGCTGCGATCCGGTACGAAAAGGCGATATTGGCAAATCATCTTTCTATCTACATTACAGGCTTTTATATATGGAGGCATCATAGAAATATTACAGGACGAATTTTTTAACCGTACACGCGATTTGTACGATTTAATAGCTGACATGCTTGGTGGTTTTTGCGGAGCGCTGGTCTATCCTGCCATCCTCAGACTTTTTAATGGACACCTTAAAAAGTATACATAAATACACATTCAACCCTGTGATTCGACACATCGTGCGTATTGCCGACTTTTCCGTCTGTCAAACTGATGTCTCCATACCAGGCGGTAGATAGTGCATACTCAAGACCCAAATTCCAGTGAGCTAGATTATAGCGTAAAAATAAACTTAACTGCATATATTGATCCATATCCATACCCATGCCATACAGCTGAGTTGTACTTAACAGATTGTCGGTTGTCCCGAGGTTTTTGGTATAACCTGCAAAAAGACCGCCCTGATATTTTGCTCCATAGGTAAGGTTAAGCCAGGATGTGGAATTTCTAAAAGCCGTATAATCCTGTTTCCCGGTTCGCGGATCTATCTTTGAGATTCCATATCCGCCAATCATGGTGTTATGTCCCTGATTGGAATCCAATAAAGTTTTTCCTGCAACCTTGAATTTCTGATAGGCATATTCAGCGTGTAAATCATACGAAACGGTTGTTATCCGCTCATTAACGCGATATGTCCGGCCAGGATTAACAGTTGATTGCAGACGCGGTTTGATAGACATCATATCGACGCCTGCTCCAGCCATAAAGTCTTTTCCCCTGTAATCAATGCCTGCATATAATTCAGGGAGAACGCCATTTTTTAAATATTCCTCGCTTCTTCCCGCTGGTCCTGATGACAGATATACCAATTGGTATATGGCGCTTGCATTTAACTTCCATCCTCCCTGCCTGTACTGATAGTTGATAAGCGGGCTGCGGTTAAAGGGTTGAAAGGGGCAACCGGTAGATAAGTTCAGTACATTGGGTACTACTTCTCCGAATAACGGATGCCATGTCTGTCCCAACAGGATAGACGATCCTTTTTGCCAGTCAAACTTCACCCAGGCCTGCCTGAGGCGAAGCACAAAATTAAGGTTTGTCGTGCCTCCGAAATCCGATTCTATTTTGGCCGACGTTTTAGCTGCTCCCACATCCGGCCCTTTTATGTCCAATCCGAGACGGGTAGTAAAAGTATAAAAACTTCCGTTTGACGTCGCATTCAGGTCTTTACCATCCGCATCAACGGAAATGTCTTTAGGAAACAGATAAAAGAGGCCGTCTACCACCTCCACATTACTTCTCGAATTATAATATAGATCGCCGCGAACAAAGCCGTAATAGCTATATTCGAAATTTTTCTTTTGCGCTTCAATAATGAAAAAGAAGCACATACTGCATAAAATGAAGAAGATAAACCTTCTAAAAAATGTTACTTTAAACATAATACAATGATTAGGATGTAAATAATATAAATGATAAATTTGCACAAAGTAAAGCAATTTCTTTTAAATAGAAAAATAAGATATATAAAATTTTTATTGGAAGATAATTATTTTTTATATATTTGCATATTTTTCAATAACGAATTTTGTTATGCATCTAGCTGACATTAAGAAGTTGGCCTGTCATAAATTACTGTTTGTCTGGCTAATATACATTTTATTAGGGTATTCATCCGCTGTCTTTTCACAAATCAGCGAAGGTGGAATCCCTCCCGGTATTGATTATCAACCAACCATACGCAGCGCTTTTTCAACGAATGATGTACCCATAGACTTTTACATTGAAGACATAAGGGAAGTCGACTACTGGCAGGCTCGCGAGGGCGTCCCCATGCCTGTTGCAAAACTTATTCCCGTCGATTATTCAATGGAAAATTCCGGCTGTCACACGATTTTACCAACAGGTGAAAACATTTGGCGTTTACAGATTAAAGCCAGGGATGCCGTCGCCATCATGCTTTACTATGACGATTTTTACATTCCCGAAGGAGGGCGTCTTTTTATTTACAATCCGGAAAAAACGCAAGTATTAGGCGCCTACACGCATCGTACACATCCGTCCGGAGGACGTTTTGCTTCCGGGTTTATTGGCGGCGACGAACTGATACTTGAATATGTAGCGTCGGAAACGAGCGATGAAAAACCCCGTATAGCTATTCATGAAATAGGATATGGATATAACTCATCTGCCTTACGGGAGTTTTGCGGTATTACCACCTATGCGACGTCCAGTTTTTGTGAAGTAAACATTAATTGTGAAGAAGGCGAAGCATGGCAAAATGAAAAAAAAGGCGTTTGCTACACCGTTCAAAGAATTGGCAATAAATCCTATATATGCACAGGTTCCCTGCTGAATAATACGGCAGAAGATTTTAAGCCGCTTGTTTTAACGGCCATGCATTGCGCATACGACGGCGAAACGAAAGCTTCCGAAGAGAATATGGAACAATGGCTGTTTTATTTCAGCAGGGAACGGGAAGGCTGTAGCAACACTTCATTAGTAAAAATATCCAAATCAATGACAGGCTGCACATTACTTGCCGCTACCGGCATGGAAGGCGGCTCCGACGGTATGCTGCTGTTACTGAAAGATACGATTCCGGATGAATACGATGTTTTTTATAATGGATGGGACTGGACAGGCGAAGCAGCCGTTTCGGGCGTTAGCATACATCACCCGCAGGGCGATTACCAAAAAATATCAACGTATGATGAAACGATTAAAACCTATACATTTGTATCAGGTGAATTTATCGGCGATATGAACGCGCACTGGAATGCAATATTTAAAGCGACCCCAAACGGGCATGGCGTAACGGAAAGCGGTTCGTCCGGTTCTCCCCTGTTCAATGAAAACAAATTAGTCGTTGGAACGTTATCCGGAGGAGGCTCTTCATGTTACAACCTGAGAGGAGTCAATCTTTACGGTAATTTTTCCTATCACTGGAACAAGTATAAAACCGATTCGACAACGCGAATGGATGTATGGTTAGACCCTTTGAATACAGGTGCAAAAATACTTCCCGGCCGTCATCGTTATGCCCTTATGCCTGCTCCTATCAACCTTAAGGCTGTCTATCTGGGCACAAGTGTGACACTGTCCTGGAACGAACCGCAAAGCAGCGAAAAACCGATACATTATAACATCTATCGCAACAACATGAAAATAGACGAAACAACCTCGCAGTCTTTTTCCGATAATATGTTGATATACGGTTCAGTAGTCTATTCGGTTTCCGCAGTTTACGAAGATAACAGTGAGTCGTCCTTCGTTTCGACCGCCTTATCCATAATCAAATATAAAGCGCCAGCCGACTTATCGGCAGAACAGCCTGAAAACAACCGTAGCCAGATTGAATTGCACTGGAACAAACCGGTTTATGAACAAACCATCTCCTGGGGCACGTTAGACCCTACCTATATGGTTGGATTTGATAATAAAATACCGTTTTACTTTGGACAAAGATGGTCTGCCGAAGAGATAAATCCATTACATCAGAAAACCGTCATATCTATCCGATTTTACCCCATTGAACAAAATACATACGACATTTTTATCACGCAGGGCGAACATTCATTCAGGCAATCTTTAGCGGATTCGCTGCTTACTCCAAGAGAAATGAATACAATCCCGCTGAACACGCCTTTTGTGATAGATGGCTCGAAGTCGCTGATCATTTCCATTTTTGTGTCCAATGTAGTTACCGATTACCCTGCCGTATGTGATAATGGCCCTGCAATCAATGGGAAAGGAAATATTTGCGCCATGTCTTCTTCGTCCGGCGATATTGAATGGGAATTGCTAAACGATAATGAAGAACCGGGCACATATGACTATAATTTTATTATTGCCGCCATCATATCTTCCGAAAACAGCGAACGGTCCATACAGTATGAAAGCAATGATCATGTTTACTTCCGTAGCGCCGTCCCCGCTCCTTTTCCCGAAATCACAAAATATCGAATCTACAAAGACGGTATATTTTTAATTGATGTAAATGCGCCTGCAACCAGTTATTTTGACAATGTTATATCAAAAGAATTTTTTTACGAAGTCTCCGCTTTTTACGATATAATTGAGAGTGATAAAACCGACAAGGTATATGTTTCCATTAATGATGAATTTCCGGAATCCGTCATTCTACTTTTCCCGACACTTTTTAAGAATTATTTATCGTTACAATCCAGTGAGCGGGTTTCACGTATAGAAGTCCTGTCTGTTTCCGGCAAAACATGCCTCGTTGTCAATAAACCGGATGAAATCATCGACGCCTCTTCGTTAGCGCCCGGCCTTTACTTTTTCCGTATCATTGATGTTCACAACAAACAAAAAGTAATTAAAGCAATCAAAGTCAAATAATATGCATCTATCCAACATCAAAAGGTCAAATTTTTGCAAACTATTGTTTATCTGGCTAATAAATATACTTTTAGGGTATTCATCCACCATTTTTTCACAAATTAGCGAAGGAGGCATTCCTCCCAGCTTTGATTATTCGCCAACATTGCGCAGCGATCTTTCTTTAATAAATGCACCTGTGGATTTTTACATTGAAGATCTGCGGGAGACCGACTACTGGCGCGCACGCGAGGGCGCCCCCATGCCTGTTGCGAAACTAATTTCTGTTGATTATTCGATGGACAATTCAGGTTATCATTCGATTTTACCCGACGGTGAAAACATATGGCGTTTGCAGCTAAAAGCGAAAGACGCCGTGGCAATCATGCTTTATTATTCTGATTTTTACATTCCCGAAGGAGGGCGGCTTTTCATTTATAATATAGATAAAACGCAGGTTTTAGGCGCCTTTACCCATCGGACACATCCGTCGGGAGGCCGTTTCGCAACCGGATTTATAGGCGGCGACGAACTGATTCTTGAATATGCTGCTTCTGAAACAAGCGACGAAAACCCGCGTATTTCCATTTGCGATATCGGATATGGATATAATACAGCCGCATTACGCGAATTTTGCAACATTACAACCTATGCTACTACAGCAGGTTCATGCGAAGTAAACATTAATTGCGAAGAAGGGTCGGCATGGCAAAATGAAAAAAAGGGCGTTTGTCACACAGTTCAGAAAATCGGCAGCAAAGCCTATATATGTTCCGGGTCCCTGCTGAATAATACTGCAGAAGACTTTAAACCGCTTATTTTAACTGCATTACACTGTGCTTACGACGAAACTGAGATAGCCTCCGAAGGGGATATGGAGCAATGGCTGTTTTATTTTCATAAAGAACGTAATAGCTGTAGCAACACTTCGCTGGGAAAAATATCCAGATCTATGACAGGGTGCAAATTACTGGCCAGTACCGGCATGGAGGGCGGGTCCGACGGTCTGTTACTGCTACTGAATGATACAATACCGGATGAATACGATGTTTTCTATAATGGATGGGATTGCACAGGCGATGCAGCCGTATCGGGCGTGAGTATTCATCATCCGCAGGGTGATTACAAAAAAATATCAACCTACAGCGAAACACTTTTAACGTATACATTCATGGCAACGGAATTTACCGGCGAATCGAATGCACACTGGAATGCGATTTTTGTATCTACCCCTAACGGGCACGGGGTAACGGAAGGCGGATCATCCGGTTCCCCACTGTTCAATGAAAACAAATTAATCGTTGGAACGTTATCCGGAGGAGGCTCTTCATGTTCTAACAGGAGAGGTGTCAATCTTTACGGTAAATTCAGTTTTCATTGGAACAGGTACAAAACAAATTCGAAAACACGCATGGATGTTTGGTTAGACCCCCTGAATAAAGGGACAAAAACACTTCAGGGACGTTTTCGCAAAGTATTAAAATCTCCTCCTGAAAATTTTGAAGCCGTCTACCTTGGACAAAGCGTGTCGCTTAGTTGGAGCGAACCGCTAAGCAGCGAAAAACCAAAGCATTATAATTTATATCGAAATAACACGAAAATTGTCGAGACCGCCTCGCTGTCATTCATCGACAACGATATTCTTTTCGGCACTATAATTTATTCAGTTACTGCCGTTTATGAAGGCAATGAAGAATCGTCGTTTGCTTCTAAATCTTTATTGCTCATAAAATATAAAGCCCCGTCCGAATTGACGGCATCACGACTAAGTAGCGAAGACAATCAGATTGAATTGAGCTGGAAAGCGCCGCTTTATGAGCAAACTGTTTACTGGGGAACAAAAAACCCTACCTATATGATCGGATTTGATGAGAAATTCCCGTTTTATTTCGGACAAAAATGGTCTGCTGACGAAATTAATCCCCTACACCTGAAAACCATTACAGCCATCCAATTTTTCCCGATCAGTGAAAATTCATACGAGATATTCATCACCCAGGGCGCTCATTCTTACAGACAACCCATTGAGGATGAAATGCTAAGACCATTCGCCCTGAACACGATCAACCTCAGCGTTCCTTTTGTGATCGACGGCTCAAACTCGCTTATCATATCCATTCTCGTATCAAATCCGGTTACTGATTATCCCGCTGTATGTGATGACGGCCCTGCTGTGAACGGAAAGGGGAATCTGTGTGCTGTTTATACTTCTACAGACGAAATTGAATGGGAACTCTTAAATGATAATGAGGAGCCTGGCGAATATGACTATAATTTTATTGTCGCCGCCATTATATCATCAGAAATCGGCGAATTGCCCAGTCGGACTAAAAGCCTGGCTGTTTCAAAACACGATACGGTATTAACGGCAGTCGATCATGCGGCGCTTCGCAAATCGACAATGCACATTACTGATAATGAGGTGACTTTACGCAATTCTGTCCCGGCTGCCTTTCCCGAAATTTCTAAATATGTGATTTATAAAAACGGTTCCTATTATAAAAACATAATTGCTCCGGAGACCACTTTTATAGATAAAGTATCCACGGATGCATCAAATATTTATTATCAGGTATCCGCTTTTTACGACCAGATTGAGACTGAAAAAACCGACAAAACGTATGTTTCTGTTCTATCCATTGACGGGTTCCCGAAATCTGCCGTTCAAATTTTCCCGACTATTTTTAAGGATTATGTGTTTCTGCAAGGCAGTGAATTTATTTCGCGTATCGAAATAATAGCGATTACCGGTCAAATCAGCCTTGTCGTTACTCAGCCGGATCATCAGATCGATACTTCATCCTTAATGCCAGGCATTTACTTCTTCCGCATCCTTGATTCCCGTAACAATCAGCATGTGATCAAAGCCGTTAAAACCAGGTAGCATCAAAGCCTGCATTTTTTACTTTTCCGGCTATTACTTCCAATTTTTCCGGCGGTATCTTCTGTAAAGTTTTCACCGGGGTTTCACGGCTGACGGAAAAAATCATTACCTTTTCAGGGCGTATGATTTTCAACGCGTCTATCCACAAATCCACATCTTTATCGCGTGTATTATCAATACAAAATCCTTTATGTTCGCCCTTCAGAAACATGGTTTGAATAATTAGTTTCCCGTCGAAAAGGAGCAAATTATCAATTATCGTCTGTGCGTTTAAGTCGTGTATTACCGGCTGGTCAACTAACCTGATGAGTTCATCGGTGGCCGCATCCAATTTCATAAGGTTTTCGTCGATTCGGCACAATGCCCTGACGACATTCACTTTATGCAGCATGGTTGAGTTTGAAAGAACAGCAACTTTTGCGGAAGGACATAATTCATTGCGTATTTCAAGCGTATCCTCAATGATTGCGGCGAAATCGGCGTGCATAGTGGGTTCTCCGTTTCCTGAAAAGGTTATTCTGTCCGGAATTATCGATTCTGCCTTCAAATGCAACAGTTTTTCATGAAGCGCCATTCTCACCGCTTCACGCGACGGAGGCCGGCTAAGCGTTTTACGTTCCGCATTAAGCCCACATTCGCAATAGATACAGTCAAAGGTACATCGTTTCCCATCCGTCGGCGACAGGTTTATCCCCAACGAGACTCCCAGCCGCCTACTGTGAACAGGTCCATATACAATTTGATCAAAAAGTATTGTAGACATATAAATAATATTATATCCAAATTGTAATTAGTAATTTGTAATTAGTAATTAAAACTTGGTGTTTCCCCTGCAAAGGAACAGGTTTTTTTCAGAATTTCCAACTTATTTGCGCCTGCAAATCGATTTTATCCCGTCCGTCTATTTCTTCCAGGCCGGAACCGATGACGCTGCGGTCATAATAACGCACCCATGCGGCTTTCACTGACAAATAAATCTTCCGTGTTAAATAATAACGAAAAACAGTCGTAATACGTATTCCTTCGCCGTAAAATGACGGGATCGAATACGAGTAAAGCATATTCTTTTCATTCGAATAGATACGTGTATTGTAATCGTCCGTATTAAAATAGGCTGCATAAAAATCTGCCTGAACAGGAGATTTTTCGCCTTTCCACCCTACACTTTGCGAAATCACCCATCCGCGTGTAACCGGTGAATCTTTTTCATCATACATATTTCCTTCAAATGTTGTACGGAAATTCATGGTCTGCGCCAATTTATTCGTCATTTGCAGCCGTATCCTGTGTTGGCCATAAGGGATAATTGTAACTTCATTCCCCTCTGTCCTGTTTTTTTCACGTTGCCGGTAACGGTATCGGGCTGAAAGGGTTGTGTTTTTTATCTTTGTAAAATCGGTTTGTATCATATACTCCTGACCGGTCGAAGGCGCGTCAATGCCATATTTCAACCACGGAAAACTGAAAAAATCGGCAAATCCGGATACTCTCCAGTAAGCAAAGGGCGACCATACCATGCTGATATATAGCCCGTCTTCATTCTGGACGCCTGAACCCTGCGAGAACGCATTTCCGTAGAATGCCTGGTATTTTCGATCATAATGCCTGTGCAAAATGAGCGTTTTCAGGCCGGAAGAAGCGCTCCATTGAAGTGCATTTAATGTGGCCATCGCACCGTTTGACGAAATAGCTGTTTCGCCAAACATGACAATTTGCCGGTATTTCCACGAATAATCCAATCCGCCATTTGTGTTTTGTTCTCCCCGAAAATAAAACCGGTTGTATGGCTGGGGAGTCGGATCAACCGATAACCCTCCGAAAGAGTAGTTAAGCGCTGTAAACCCAATCAGGAAGTTAGATGAAGCATATCGCACGTTTGCACCTGCAGTTTGAATCCGGATATTTCCCTTTTTATCCAGATCGCCTACTGTTCGATGAAGTCCGTCGGTTTTAAACGATGTAATCGTTTGTTCATCTGCCGTAGCGTCGGCTTTGCGATTTGAATAAAAAGCGCTGACGTCAATTTTTCCAAGGGATAGGGTGGATGCGACTCCACGGAAGAAATCATTCTCGTTCGTCGAGTAATGACGTCTGAATCCATTATTACGCCGTTCCGCCTGTGCCAGGATACTGCTTCGCGACGGGGTGAAATCGTTGCTCATGACAAGACCCTGACCAAAAGACGCTTTAAAATCACCGATCGCCAGTGTCCTTATTCTGCCCGCGTCTTTCAGGAGCGCATGTATCGAATAGTAATCATAACCTTTGTGTGTGCTGTTCCAAAAGGCTTCGCCCGCATCTTTTTCGGCAACAAACCCAACCTGAAGGCGATTGTCGAAGACATGCGAATAGCGCAGCGATGTATAGAACGGCTCGCCGACATACTTCCTGTTGGGGTATCGCTGCAAAATACTGTCGGGAATATCACTATAACCTATTTTTTCATTTAAGCACCGGTCATATCGAAGTAACAATTCGTTTTTGCCGTATTTAAGTATGTTTTTCAGGGTAAAAGGTCGTGATTTGTCGACCTCGCCGACATAAACGAACGGAAGAATCAGATCAATTGTTTCCATATCCAGTAACCGGATATTTTTCAGTTCGTAAATAGATACAAATTCACCCTGCTTTTTCCGATAATCAAGAATGTCCGTGATTTGAATATCCGTCAGGAATGGTATTTGTCGAAGTTGCTCTGCCCTTACATGGTTCAGGTTTAGCGGATTTTCTGATAATTCCGACAATTCGTCAAACAGTTTTTCGATGGATTCGACATTTTCTTCTGAATCTTCGGCCAACTCCTCTATAAATTCCATCCATTTTTCAACTGAATTAACTTCCTGGCTATATGATATATAACAATTTATCAACAGCGTTATCAACAAGGTTATTAACACGCTTTTCCTTTGACTGCGCTCCCTGACAGGCTGAATAAATAAACAGGCAGTTTTCATCATTCCAGCTTTTCAAAAAGAAAAAGAAATGCCGAACCCCATGCTTACGCCAAGAACCGAATGGTAGAGCATGCCTACATCCAAACGGATGTCTGCCAATTGGTAACCTACGCCAAACGATGGTTTGAGCGGGGATGAGCGCAGGCCGGCTCGTATGCCGAAATTGTCCAATGGCATGTATTCGATACCGAAAGAACCGGAAAGCCTGTCTTCTTCGCAATAATCCGTTGTTCCGGTTATCAACACAGTGTTCATAACTTGCCAGTTGAAACCAAACTGCATGGCATAAGAAGCAATATGCTTGTTATCAATCGTTTTATCTCCAATTTTGAATGAAGGAAGGTGCAGTATCGACAATCCTGTCAACACGTTTTCAACAGGTCGGAAGGTAATTCCAATGTCTGAAGAAACCCTTCCCGAACTTTCTTCGAAAAGTTCCGACTGAAGCAACATATACTGCACGGCAATCCCGATCGTCCATTTCTCAGCGATTTGTTTACCCAGCGAGAGGCGGAAAAGGCTCTCCCTGTATTCGTCATATCCGAACGAGGTGAGCTCAAGTCCGGCGGGAAGAATATCGTTTTTAAAGTAAAAACCTCCGCTGACAGTTGCTAATTCACTGACTGAATACCGGTTGTAATAATTGGCGTATAATTTATGTTTCGTTAGGGTAGCCAGCAAGGCCGGATTGAAAAGCGGGGTTTCGGTTACGCCTCCACCACCCAAGCTAAGCGTACGCAAATCAGGTATTCGCAGATTATCTATTGCGCCTGCCGACAGGCAGCTAAAGCAACCGATTAATAATAGTAACAGGGACTTTTTCATTTTACCGCTCTTTATGTTTTCAATCGCTGCACAAAGATAGGAAAAAATTTTGAATGATGATTTTTTTATCTAAAAAATAAATTGGTTAAAAAAAATTGCAGATATAAAAAAAATCACTACCTTTGCGGCGCTTTTTCAGAAAATGATTCGCTAGCTCAGCAGGTAGAGCACATCCCTTTTAAGGATGGGGTCCTGGGTTCGAATCCCAGGCGAATCACATGAAAAAAGGCGAAAGCCCCGAAACGGACAGGATCTATAAAGACAACTTCCAAAAGCATGAAGTTGCAGACGGTATGATTTGCTATGAAAACAGTAAAACTTATTAACAACATACTTCTTTTGTTCTTTGTATATTGTTCTGCAATACACGCCCGGTATGTGTTTCGCCATTTGGATATTGTGGATGGATTGTCCGACAATCAGATACGGAACATCACCTTAGCGCCTGACGGACGAATCGTCATCCGAACCATGTCGATGTTGAATATTTACAATGGCGCTACTTTCGAGCATATTCACCAGGACAGACGAAAGGATTATAAATGGAATTACAACCGGTTCCTGAAAGAACGGTATGCTTTTAAGGAATACTATGATACGGAAGGCCGAATCTGGATGAAAGCGCCTGATTATCTATCGCTTTATGACATGAACAACAACCGGTTTGTATACGATATTGACAGCGAATTGATGTCATTCGGAATCAACCGGAAAATCAAAAACATGTTTATTGACGAGAGCAAAAACTACTGGTTTCTGACCGACGACAATCATTTTTATTGTTACGACATATCAAATAAGGAATTAATAGTCGTCGACGAGGGGGAAGACGATTTCATCAGGCAATATGGCATTCCTTACGAATTGGCGCAATACAAAAATTTATGCTGGATCGTGTATTCGGGTGGTTTGATTCGCTGTTGGGATAGCGCATCGCGCGAATTTATCATACAAGACTCTTATTTTCTTGGTAAAATTTCGGATGCCAGCAATTTTTTGTGTGTTCATCCTACCTCCACAGGCGATTTATGGTTAATGTATAACGATGCGGTGGCCTTTTATAACCGAACGAACAGGACATGGAAGGAAATAGCAACGATTACAGGATTTTCTAATTTTTTCACTTGCCTTGATTTGGATAACGACGAGAATGTGTGGGTAGGCACGTCATGGTCAGGGTTAAGGAAGATTGATGCAATAACACATGAAATTGAGACGATAACAGGTTTGAAACTGAATACCGGCGGCGTCTCGGAAAATGATATACAATGCGTCTTCTCCGACGAAGACAACGGGTTATGGATAGGTACTTTATGGCAGGGTATTTGTTATTATCATCCGAACATGACAAAATTCAAACTGATTCAAACCATACAAAAAGAAACACTGGTCACCAATGAATCCATCCGTTGTTTTCTGGAAGACGACGACGGTACAATCTTGTTTGGGACATTGTATGAAGGCGTTTTGCGCTACGACCCTTCAACCGGAAAAATTAGCAAGGCTTTCAACGGCTTTCTTGACGACGGACTATGCCTGTGCCTCTACCGCGACAGCAAAAAACGGTTATGGGCTGGCACTTATTTAAACGGTTTTTATTGTATTGACGGGAAAAATATCAAAATTTATAATCAGTCATCCCTGCCCGACAAGGATTTTACGAATCAGAACATGTCGCGCACCATCTATGAAGATGCAAACGGACGTTATTGGGTGAGTGTCGCCAATCAGGGCGTCGGCAAATTAGACCTTCAGACGGGAGAAATCGCCATGTTACGCGACAAGCATCCCGAGATTGAGTTTCACAGGAAAAATTTCGGATTCTACCCTGTCGACGACAACACTTTTGCCACTTTCGGAGAAAGCGGTATTTATTACTATAACGCGCAAACAGACAAAGTCATCATCCCCGAAATTGACAATTCGGATAGTCCCAAATTTGCCGGTCCCAACATTATATATAACTGTATGATGAAAGACAGTCGTTCGCTGGAATGGTTCGGAACCGAACAGGGCATCCGAATCTGGGATGAATCTGAAAAGAAATCCTATACGCTTGACGTCAAAAGCGGCTTAGCCAATAACTGTGTCGTATCCATGAAAGAAGACGGCCATGGCTCAGTTTGGGTTGGTACTGCAAACGGAATTACAAAAATTGAAGTCCTGACCGGCAGGCAAAAATATGAATTTTCATTGGTTAATTTTGATACGCACGACGGTCTGCAAAGCGGTAAGTTTTTTGAACAATCCGTGTTAAAAACCAAAAGCGGCGATCTCTATTTTGGCGGCTATAACGGGTTCAATACATTTCATCCGGATAAAATATCTTATAACCGGACAAAAAAGAAACCGGTATTCATTTCATTCAAACTTTTCAACACTCTGATTGATGAAAATTCGGAATATAAGGGACGAAAAATTCTTGAAAAGCCTGTCAGTCATATCAGGGAAATCAAACTGAATTATAAAGAGAATTTTATCACTTTCGAGTTTTCCGGTCTGAATTATGTCAATCCTTCACATACCTATTATCGTTACAGGCTTGAAAATTTTGACAAAAACTGGAATGAAATATCCGCCTCTGCGCTGGGTACCGCATCATACACGGGCTTGCAACCCGGTAAATATAAACTGGTTGTATATACAGCCAATAATGATAAAATCTGGAGCGATGAGCCTGCGGAAATTTCAGTGGTCATATATCCTCCCTTTTGGGCAACATTGTATGCGTATTTTTTCTATGTGCTTTTGATGACAACCCTCCTGTTTTTCATTATGAAATTCATCCAAAAGCGATTGCGGAAAAAACAAATTGAAAAGGACGCCATTGAGCGCGAGAAGCAAAAAGAAGAACTCAACCAGATGAAATTTCGCTTTTTCACGAATATCAGCCATGAATTTCGTACGCCGCTGACTTTGATCATGACGCCGCTAAACCGTTTAATCCAACAACAGTCAGACGGCGCTCTGAAAGAAAAATTAAAAGCAATTTTCCGAAATGTCAATGACATGATGGAACTGATCAACCAGTTATTGGACTTTCGGAAATTAGAAATGGGCGGTGAAAAATTGAAGTTAAGCCGGATCGACATCGTCAAATTTGCGGATTATATCGGTTCAACTTTTCGGGATACAGCCACAAACCGGGATATTGATTTTATTTTCGAGAGCGAATATAACGAACTGCTGATAGGGTTCGATATAAGCAAAATGCAAAAGATATTGAACAACCTCTATTCCAATGCCTTAAAATTCACCGCAGCCGGCGACCATATAGCTACTACAATCAGAACATTGAATAAAAATGAAAGGGAATATGTTGAAATAGTAATATCGGATACGGGATGCGGGATTGATGAGAAAGATATTCAGTCTATCTTTGAACGCTTTTATCAAAGCGACCTGAAAAATCCAAGCGTCACAGGTTCGGGTATCGGTTTGCATCTTGTGAAAGAATATTTGCTTTTACATGAAGGGAGCATCGACGTAAAGAGTAAAGTGAATGAAGGAAGCGTTTTTACGATTGCTATCCCGACAGACTTATGCGTTCCCGAAACAGAAAGAAAAGAACCGGACGTTCAGCCGGATTTATCTGTTCCTGCATTACCAGCCGCTTCTCGCCTTTCAAAAGCCAAAACGCTGTTAATTGTTGAAGACAATTCAGAGTTACGGCAATTTCTGGTTGAACAGCTGAGTGATAACTTTCAAATACTTGAAGCCGCAAACGGAAAACAGGGCGAAGAAATCGCTATTCATAAATCGCCCGACCTGATTGTTTGCGACCTGATGATGCCCGTCATGAACGGCTTGGAGATGTGCCAGAAAATCAAAAACAACATTCGTACCTCCCATATACCTGTTATCCTTTTAACGGCTCGCCTATCCGACGAGGCAAAAATCGAAAGCTATAAGGCAGGCGCAGATTCCTACATTTCAAAGCCTTTTAATTACGATGTGCTGTTGACGCGAATTGAAATGCTGATTGAACAACAGGAAAAAAGAAAATCACTTTTCCGAAAAACCATCGAGATATCTCCTGAGAATATTACGATTACCTCTTTGGACGAAGAATTTGTAAAAAAAGCGCTTGAAAGCGTAGAAAAGAATATTCAAAACCCCGATTATTCCGTCGTCGATCTGTGTAATGATTTAGGCATGAGTAAAAGTCGCCTGTTCCCCAAATTTCAATCCATTATCGGACTAACCCCCAACCATTTTATCAATTCTGTCCGTTTGAAACGGGCTGCTCAACTGTTAAAGTCCAGCCAGTATAACATTACTGAAATTTCAGACTTAGCGGGCTTTAACTCTATCAAATATTTTAATAAGTACTTCAAGGAGGAATTTGGAACAACTCCCACACAATTCAGAACGGAAAACAAGAAAATGTAACTTGGTGAAAAAATATCGTATAATTCTGGAAAATTTTTCCTGCATGAATATTATTTTTCTATTATTTTTGCATCCTCTAACATAAT
>Ga0082212_10000695_pt2 | contig 16332 bp, 10 predicted proteins | sample TergutNt197P3_FD_71548 | JGI IMG/M metagenome (GOLD analysis project Ga0082212, IMG submission 71548) | Neocapritermes taracua P3 segment gut microbial communities from Petit-Saut dam, French Guiana - Nt197 P3 | ecosystem: Host-associated > Arthropoda: Insects > Digestive system > Gut ... | reverse complement strand
GATTTTCCTTGTCTTCCCCACATCAACGGTATATTCCTCATTGAGTGAGATCTTCTCAACACTGGTAAAGAAGACCGTAACCTCACAGGCAGCCGTTTTCTTCCCTTCCTCGGCCTCGGCGGTAACGGTCACTACTCCGGCTTTGATGCCCTGCACAACGCCCTTATCCGTTACCGTCGCGATGGAAGGGTCGGCACTTGTCCAGTTTATCTTCTTGTTGGAAGCATTTTGCGGCGCTATATCCGGCTTCAGGGTTATCTTCTTGCCAATCTCAACAGATTGCCTCTGCTTCTCTTCCGTAAACGCGATCCCGGTCAGCGCGATATGTACAACGGTTACATTGCATGACGCGGTCCTTTTGCTGTCCTCCGATGTCACGGTTATAACAGCCGTACCGGGTTTGATGCCCTTGACCTTGCCGTTTGAGACAGTGGCCACCGATTTGTCACTGCTGGACCAGGTGACCTTCTTATTGGTCGCGTCTTCCGGCACAAAAGAAAGGGTCAAAGTACACGTCTCATTGACGGCGATCGTGACCGTGTTCTTATCCAGCGCGACATCCGTCTCAACCGCGATTCCAATGTGTATGCCGGACAAAGACAGCAAGATGGCACACGCTAAGAAGATACAGGAAATCCTCTTTTTCACTATGACCACTCCTTAATATTGGGAAATTTTCTACATTATCTCACTATTTATTATATGCGCGTCATGGAGAAAGTCAAGAGATATTTTCCACCGACAAAAACGCCGCGGCGAAGTTAAGCATCAGCTTGCGTGTGCCGCCCTCGTCAAAAGCGATCTCCAGCATCGCGTCGTTTCCCATCGGCGTAACGGTCAGCACCAGCCCTTTGCCGAAGCGCTTATGGGTAACGGTGTCACCTTTGTTTATGGTAAGAGTTATTTTGGGAGGGGATGAACCACCCCGTCCGCTTCGCGTCCACCCCTCCCCGGAGGGGAATAAAGACGCCGCCGGAGCCTCTTGCCCTCCTCCCGCCCAGCGTACGCTAGGTGTGAGGGAGCCCATTCCCCTCTGAGGAGGGGTGTCCGCCTACGGCGGACGGGGTGGTTGCCCTCCTCCCAGAGGAGGGTGCGCCCCGCAGGGCGCGGGAGGAGTGCGCGTCCCCTCCCTCAGTCAGCTTCGCTACCAGCTCCCTCTGTGAGGGAGCCCATTCCCCTCTGTGGAGGGGTGTCCGCCTACGGCGGACGGGGTGGTTGCCCTCCTCCCAGAGGAGGGTGCGCCCCGCAGGGCGCGGGAGGAGAACGGGAGGAGCGCGCCGGGGACGGTGGACGGTGGCTTAATACGGTTTCCTGCCGCCCCCATCGTTTTGAAATACATCGAATTGAACGGTTATAGTCCTCTCGATTGTTTTGCCGCCTACTATCTCAAACTCAATTTCCGCGGGGTCATTAAGAACTTCATCGGGGTCATGATCATGACGATCTCGATACATGACGCCGTCCCCATCATAACCGTTTATAACATAGCATAAATACGCTTGAACATCGTTTTCTGTCATAAAAGGTATATACCACACGCAACCGTAACCTGCACCATATAATGGGGCACTATGATAAATAATTTTATAACGGCCGGGAGGCAATTCGTAGCTGTTGCCGTCATGATTGCCGCCGGCAAAGCTAACGCCTCCGACATATTTATCGTCACTGATGCTATATAAACCACCATATATTATATAGTCCGTTCCTTCAAACTTACTCCCGAACCAACCGTCATGGCCGCTTGTCGCCTTTAGCACAACCGTTCCGACCGTATCATCTTTCTCCAAATACACCGTATGCGTAAAATCTTTGTCCCCAACATCCGATACGGTGATGTTGCCCTCCCATTCTTTATACCCGCTTGCCGTGACATTTAACTTGTAATTGCCCGCTTTCACGCCCGGTAACGCGGCGATGCCGAGTACGTTGGACTGCACGGATTGACCGCCTGACAACGATACCGAAGCCCCGTTGATCAGGGTGTTGGTTTCCTTGTCCCTGACCGTAACAACTAAGCCGCTCTCCCTTTCCAGCCTGACGATGACCTGCGTGTCGTCGACCAGCGTGTAGTTCTTGGTCACCGACTTATACCCCGGGGCTGTGACCGTTACGGTGAATACCCCCGCCGCGAGGTCTTCAAAAAGAACATAGCCTGTCGAGCTGGTGTTTTGATGGCCTTCAAAGGGGTGCGAGAACACGCTGACGGTTGCGCCGGGGAGGACGGTGTTGGATTTGGAATCCGCCACGATGGCACTGAAGTCGATTCTCCCGCAGGTGCATTCCTCCACTTCCACAAAATCCTCAAAGTGCCACTTCTTCGTCCATGGTTCGTCGTCGCCGATCGGCCAGAGCTGATGCTCAAAAGATACATCGAAAGTACCCGGGAACGGTTCGCCGTAGGCTCTGAGTTCCAGCTTGGCAAACAGTGACAGAACGACGTTGGCTTTCACGTCCACGCAGAAAGGGTCGTTAAAATGTCCCGACTTGGTTTCGGCGGTGGCTTCCCAGCCGAAGGAGATGCCCATCTCGCCTATTGTGATGAAACCCCACGCAAACAAGGGCGTAATGGTCGGTTTTATATAGACCCCGAACTTGGCCTGGGCTTCGACCGTCACGCCGGGGTCTTTTGCAGAGTTGATAAACTTTGGGACGCTCTCAGGCTTCGCTTCCATGCCCTGCCATACCGGGTAGTGGATCGACAGCGATACTTTTCCCTCCACACCGATTTCCGCAATGATTGAAAAATTGACGCCGATCAGCCCGCCCGCCGCCCATAGGGAAACGCTTGCGAGCGGTATGCTTTTTTTGGCCTCTTTCGCTACGGAAATAGAGCCTGTTACATTGTAGCCGACCTTATAGCTTGTGTTTTTGCTCATGTCGGCGACGTCGGCTTCGATGGTTATATCCGTTATATTGACCGACCCTGTGACGTCACCCGACTCTATCGAAATCGTAAAGCCGTCCGCGTTCGTACTCACGGAAACGGCTTCGCTCCTCACGACCAGTTTACCCGCTGGGGTCATCGCCGTCATGGGCGGGCGCGGGCGGTTTCCCAAACCGGAGACGAGGGTCACGCCGTCGGTTAGCGGCTCGAAGGTCATGAATTCCGGCTCGTATGTCCCTTTGACCGACAGGGATTCGATCGCGTCGGCGGCGTCGGCTTCTTGGTATGTAAAGCTGTTTCCGTCCACCGATGTGACCCGGGCAATCTTGCCCTCCGGCAGGTCGGGGTTGGGTTTCACGACGATGATCTCCCCGGCTGATACCACCCCGCCGTTCAGCGTCCCGGTGATGCCGTCTGTTGAGAAGCTGACCTGCTGGGAGGTGAACTCTTTGGTTCCGGCGGTGTATGTAATGCTCTGTTTCTGCTCTTTGGTTTGGGAGAAAGCAGCGTCTGTGGTGCTTTCCAAGATGTCCAAAGCCTTCTGAACGGTTAGGACGCTGTTATCCACAACCGCGGGGACTTCAAGCCCCGCCGCTTTGGCGGCTGTGGCGTTGGCGAACCCAACGGTGGCTTTGCCGCCCGGGTCAAACGCCCCGCCTTTGGGGAGCATCTCCCACTCGGCGCAGGCTTGGATTGGCGCGAACGCCGGGTGGCTGGCCGCTACGTCGGTGTAGTAGGGGCTGTAGTCGTAGCAATCTTGTAAACCGTAATGCGAGGCCAGCATGGTGAGCCATTCGGCGCGGGTCAGCTCCATCAGCGTCTTGGGCTTGATGTTGTCGAAGGTGATGATGCTCTCCTGCCGGGTGTAGGTGCCGTGCGGCAGGAAGACGCGGGGTGTGCCGCTGCCGTTCATGATCCGGTTGGCGCGGACATACTTGATGGCGTTGTACGCCCAATCGTGGGCAGTGTCAAAGTCGGCGAAGTCGGCGTCCGGGGGGTTGGAAGCGTCGGCTCCGACGGCACGGCAGGCGTTCATCAGCATGATGGCCGCTTCCTCCCGGGTGATGCTTCCGTAGGGGTTGAAAACGCCGGGAACGTCCGCAGAGGGCTGGACAATCCCGTTGATGACACGCAGCTTATAGGCGGCGAGGACGATGGGGTCGGCGGTGTCGGAGAACGACCCGTCCCGCAGCGTCCCGGAGCGTTCGGATAAGATTGTGTTGAGGTCTTTGCCCAGCGCGTACTCCATCCAGCCCGTTGCGATTTGGCAGAACTCAAGCCGGGTGATGACGTCGGTGTAGCTATTTTGTAAGTCAAGGGGGACGAAGCCTTTGGCGACCGCGCTTGCGATCCCGGCTTGCGCCCAGTCGTCCGCCGTTTTGACATTGCCGGTTCCGGCTGTGGCGGGGATGAAGCTGAAGGTCAAGCAGAGGACGAGCGCGAGGGAGAGAAGTCGGGTTTTCATTCGGGAGTACCTCCATTATTACATGGTATTGGAATTAGTATAGCACATTTTGGTTCGTTTGGGTATAGGGTTCAATCGCCGTACCAGCCGCATTGTTTCATATCAACCCGCCCGTCGGGCAAAAACGGCACATGTTCGCTTTCCAGCAGCATCTGCCGCATTTCGGAATGCAGCCCTCCCGTAATGGAGCCGTCCGCCATAACGACGCGCTGCCAGGGAAGCCCTTCGGGGCAACAGCGCATGGCGTAACCGACTTGCCGCGAGGCGCGCGGATTGCCCAGCATCCGTGCGATCTGCCCGTAGGAAACAACTTTTCCGAGGGGTATCTGCCGTACGATTTCGTAAACCTGCGAAAAGAATGGGTTTTTAGGTTGCATTTGCAATCCCTCCGCTATATAATAAAGAATTGTAACGTCTATTGCGCTGGAGGTGAGGCGGTTTGGCCAATTCGGAAATCCTCCGGGAGGAAGAAGCCTACCTTCACGGTGTGGCCAAGAGGCTTTCCGGGGAACTTGCCGACATAGACGGCCGCTTCGGCCGGGGGGTCGTCGCGGCGGACGGCGCGGCTGAGGAAAGTGTGCGCCGCCTGCTTGAAAGCCGTTACCGCCAGCTCAGGCGAGCCGAAGATTCCCCTTATTTTGCCCGGGTCGATTTCACCGAACGGGCAAAAGAGAAAATCTATATCGGGAAAACATCGGTCTATGACGGGGACGGCGGCTTGCTGGTCACAGACTGGCGCGCCCCGGTGTCGGGTTTGTACTACGACGGGCGGCTGGGAGCCGCCGCTTACGACAGCCCCGAAGGGCGGATCGAAGGCAATTTATCACTCAAACGCCGCCTGACAGTGGAGGAAGGGGCGCTGCTGGGATATGACGACATCGACGTCACGGCCACCGACGCGTTTTTGGCTCCCTATCTGTCGGTATCGGCCGATACCCGGCTGAAAGAGATCATCGCCACCATACAAACCGAGCAAAATCAAATCATCCGTGCCGATTCGAGCCGCCCGCTGATCGTACAGGGAGCGGCGGGGAGCGGCAAGACGACCGTCGCATTGCACCGCATTGCGTATCTAACCTATAATCTGGGCAAGAGATTCCGTCCCGAGCAGTTCATGGTTTTGACGCCGGGAGGGTTTTTTCTGAGCTATATTGCTTCGGTGCTGCCCGATTTGGGCGTTGACGATGTGCCGCAGCTGTCGTTTGAAGATTTGGTTCGTTTTTATGTCCGCTCGCCTTTTCGGTTGTCGGACAGCAAGCCCGATGACGGGGGATACCGTTCGTCCTATCAGATTTTACAAGATATTGACGCGTTTTTGACGGCGGAAGCAGAATCGGGCGGGCGCAGGAGCGGCGCACTCACAATGTATAAACGATTTATCAGGCAAACGGGGGATCCCGAAGCCCGCCTTTCGGAAAATGACCTCGCGCCGCTGCTCTATCTCCGCATCCGCGCTTCAAAACTCTCAGAGCCTTCTCTGCGCCATATTGTCATCGACGAAGCGCAGGATTTTTCCGCCATGCAGCTCACCGTTTTGCAAACGCTATATAAAAAAGCGGCGTTTACCATTTTGGGCGATTTGGCGCAGGGGATTGAGCCATATGGCATTCAAGACTGGGACGCTGTTAACCGGGAGGTTTGGCAGGGCGCGGCGACAGTTTTGCGGCTGCAAAAGAGCTACCGGGCGACGGTTGAGATCATGGAAGCCGCGAACGCTGTTTTATCCCATCTTCCTCATTTACCGAGAGGGGAAGCGGTCGTCCGCCGGGGAGAAGCGGTGGGATATACCGACGTATGGGGCGAAAAAGACCGCGCCGACGCCTGTATGCGGCTCATTGAAAAGCGAAAGGCGCAAGGTCACGCGAACATTGCCGTTTTGGTCAGCGGTCTCCCGCACATGAAGGGTTTTTCACGTTTATTGAAAAACATGGATGAACTTCATAGCTTTACGGCCAACAACGGGCAATATAAGGGAGGGGTCTGCCTGATGCCCGCCGGTTTGTCTAAAGGGCTGGAGTTTGACAGCGTTATCATTGCCGATGCCGACCGTTTCGGCAAAGACGAAACCGGGACAAAGCTGCTCTATATCGCCATGACACGCGCCATGCACACCCTGGATATCCTGTATGAAGGGGAGAAACCGTTCTGAAACTCAAGCGGAAATTTGAAAAACGAGACGCGATCAACATTGCGGGCATCGTACTGTTCTTAGGATTTGTTGTCTTTTTGGGATGGCTCTATGTCAAAGAGTTCGGTTCGTTCAGCGGCAGTTTGAGCGAAAAGGCGGAACGCTTCCGCGAGGTCGTCCTTTCCTACGGGAACAAAGGGGTCGCTGCGCTGATCGTCCTGCATATCGTGCAGGATGTTGTTTCCGTCATCCCGGCCGCCGTGGCGCAATTCGCGGGCGGGATGATCTACGGTTTGTGGATGGGCGTCTTCACAGCCACCGTCGGCATTGCCATCAGCACAGCCATCAACTTTTATGCCACCCGCCTTTTGGGGCGGCGCATGGTCTCGCTCTTCGTCAGCGAAAAGATGATCAACCGTGCCGAAGCCATCATGGCGGGCGGTGTCTCGTCACTGGTGATTTTTATCCTCTTTGTCATACCCTTCCCCAAAACCATGATCGTTTATTTCGTGGCCCTGACGCAATATAAAGCATGGAAATTATTCCTGCTTTCCGCTGTCGGCAGGCTTCCGGGTATGATTTTATCAACCTATGCGGGGACGGCGATCATGTCCGGCAAAACGCCGCTGATCATCGCGCTGTCATTTTGCGCCGTTTCAGGCTTGGTGCTGGTCATATTCCGCAAACGGATCATGAACGCTATAACCAAACCCCGCCCTTGAACATCCGTAAAGCATGGCCGCGGCAGCTCTCCAGCCCCAGTTCGCGCAACGCCCAAAGCACGGCTCCCGCCGCGCAGGGGACGTCCAGTTTGTGAAAGCGCAGATCGGCGGCGGGGAACCGTTCCCGCAGATGGGTTTGGATAACATCCATGGCGTGGCCGCATTCGGCTTTGGTGAAGAGCGACCCGGCAAACACAATCTCAAGCGGCTCACCCGGCGCGAAGGACAATTCCCTGATCGCCCCGGCGATCCCCCCGGCGTAACTGTTGCCCGATTCTTCCAAGAGCGATAAAGCCGCTTCGTCACCCTCTCCGGCTGTTGTGTGCAGGATACGGCAGAGTTCGAGGGTGGTTTTTTTATGGTCACGGTTCAGCCGTTCCGTCAAAAGCTCAATAAATTCCTGTTTGTCGGTAATATCCAGCCAGCGGAAGACCGCCGTTGTCAAGGCGGTGAACGGCGTCCCTCGGAAGAGCTGGTTGTAAACCAATCCGACGGTGCGCGGCACAAGCATACTCGAACCGCCGCAATCGCCCGTATACGACCCCAAGCCGCCGACCTGCACCTGCTTTCCTTTGGCGTCCATCCCGGCGATGCAGCAGCCGGTGCCGCTGATGGCACAGACGCCGTAGCCGCTCTCGCTGCCCGCTTTGATGCCAAGATAGGCGTCATTGCACAGAATAAACCGCGATAAACCGAGGTTTTGCAATATTCCGGTGATGACGCGGTGCTGTTCCTCCGTGTCGGTTCCGGCCAGCCCTAAGACGCCCATTTCAATATCCCGCATTTCAATGTTATTACGGGAGAGTAAAGCCCGGAACATGCCGCGCAGGGCTTCGGGCAGATCGTCCAAGCCGTTTGTCATGCCTTCATGGTTGGTCGGCCCCCATGTCAGCACATCCAGCCGTCCTGAATCGGCGTCATACAGCGCGCAGTGGGTTTTGGTGCCGCCGCCGTCCACGCCCAACACATAACGCATAAACCTACATCCCTTCGGTAAATAGTTCTTTGTATGTCCATGGAACCCCTTCAACCAGCCAAAGCCGAAGCCGCCGCTGCCCGTCACTCTCATGCAAAGGGGCGTCCAACTCTGCTGTAAAGGGGACATCCCCGTCCAGCGCGGGAATGAGTTCTTCAAAGATAACGTCCAGCATCCCGCCCATGTCCTGTGTGCCGGAGTTCATGGCAACGACCAAACGGCGGCGGGGGATGACAATGCAAAACTGCCCGAAGGCCCCGTCCGCGCGAAAACTGTCTTCACGGCGGTTGATCCAAAACTGGTAGCCGTAGCCGCTTGTCCACTCGGTATCAGGCTCGCCCGGCTGGACGATTTTTTTGCTCGTTGCTTGGCGTATCCACTCTTGATTAATCAGTTGCCGTCCGTTAACCAATCCCTCAAAGAGTAAGAAATTCCCGAATTTGAGAATATCCCTTGTGCTCAAATGAAGCCCGACGCCGGTCATGCAAGTGCCGTCCGGCTGCCGATCCCAAATCCACCCGGTGATCCCCAGCGGTTCCAGCAAGCGGGGACGCAGATACTCTTCCACCGAAACCCCGCTCACTTTTTCAGCGATATAGCCTAGCACATGGCTTCCGGCGGTGTTGTAGAGAAAAAGGCTGCCCGGCTGGGTGGCAACGTAAGAGTGCAGGAATTTCTCCAGCGGTTCCTGTTCGCCCGGCCAATCATACGGTTCTTTGGTATGCCCGGTCGCCATCATCAAAAGATGGCGGACGGTGATTTTTTCCATATTCTCGCATGGGCGTCCTTGAAAATGACCAGGGAAAAACGAGATTGCCTGATCATCCAAAGAGAGCAATCCTTCTTGAACGCAGAACCCGATTGCCATCGAAACAAAACTCTTGGTCAGCGAATTGAGAACGTGCGGCCTGTCAAGGCTGTATGGCTTAACGGCCGCTTCGGCAACCGTTTGCCCTTCCCGGGCAGCCGCCATGCCGTGCATCCCAAGATCACGGAGTTTTTCCAAAGCCGACTGATAGCTCATGTTTTCTCACCCTCAAAGGTGACGCTGTCGTACACGCACAAGTCATAGTATCCCAATTTGCGGTATATCCCGCAGGAAATGGGGTTGGCGGCGTCGGCAAACAAGCCGCAGAACTTGTATTCCTCCAAAATCCTGCATGACAGCTCCGCTACGACGGACGACGCGTATCCCTTGCCCCGATAGTGCGGCGGCGTGTAGACCCAGTTGACCACCGCGCCGTTTTGCGTACTGCGGGTATGCGCCGCCTGCGACACGGGAAACCCGTCTTCCCAAATCAGATGGTGCTGCTTAGAATCCGCCAGCCTTTGCCGGAGCTGTTCGGTGTTTGTGGGGATGTCGAAAACCTCTACGTGGCAGTCCTCACAGAAAATACGTTCCCAATACGGGACGAAAAACAGGTCGCTTTCTGTCAGTGGGCGGGCAAAGCCGGGTGATTTTTCAACCGGGATGACCTTATCCAGCCGCATGATGTTCATTGAGAGGGTGACGTTCTGCCGTTCGGCATAGATTTGGGCGAACCGCCGCGCCAAACCCTGTTCCGCCAAAACGCCGGGGAAGGGGAGAGCCAAACCTTTCAACTCCGCCGCCATCAGCGTCAAAGCGGCGTCATTGGGCTTGTTGTTTGTCTCATACAGCACGATGTTGAACGGCAGACCTGTCCAAGCGGCGGAGAGAAGCACGCTTCCCGCGCCGTCCTTGACCGCCGCGAAAAACCAATCCTTCTTATCGCCGCCGCCGAGGATGAAGCTGATCAGGAGATTGTTCTGCATTTCATGCTCCGATAAAATCTCCAGCGTATCGGCTCCGAACGCCTCGGCGGACTCATACCTTATGAAATTCATTTGTGAACCTCGAACTTTAACCCCGGGGCGTCGCCGTCCACTTGGAAGGTAACCTCTTCGCCGTGCGACCGCCCGGTGACGGTGGCGCGGAGGTTTCCGGCTTTGTCATAAAGCTCCACCGTCTGTTCGGTCAGCTGGTAAGCGTGGATGGTGATATTTTCGTGGTAGTCGTATTCCGCGCAGTCGTCGCGCCCCATGGCGAGAAGGGTGTTTTCGGGGATGAAAACCGGAAGGGTCATGTAATTGTACTTGCCTTTGACCAGCCGCCCGCCTTGCACAACCTCCCCGGTGAAGAAGTTGGTGTACATCCCGTCGGGCAGATAGACGTCGCAATGCCCGTCTTCATGGAAGACCGGCGCGACCAGCAGCCCGTCGCCCAGCATATACTGTTTGTCTAGCGTATGGCAGAGCGGGTCGTCCGGGTATTGCATCACCATCGGGCGCATGACCGGGACGCAGGTCTTGGTCGCCTTCACGGCTTGCGCGAAGAGATAGGGCATGAGCGAATGCTTGATCTTGGTGAACTTGCGCAGGACGTCAACCGCTTCGTCGCCGTATTGCCACGGCACGCGGTAAGATCCGCTCCCGTGCAGGCGGGAATGGGTGGAGAAAAGGCCGAAAGCCACCCAGCGTTTGTAGACGTCGTCGGTGGCCACAGCCTCAAAGCCGCCGATGTCATGGCTCCAAAAGGCAAAACCGCCCAACGCCAGCGAAAGCCCGCCGCGCAATGTCTCGGCCATGGCCGAGAACGTCGCTTCGCAGTCGCCGCCCCAATGCACCGGGAACTGCTGTCCGCCGGTCGTCGCGCTGCGGGCGAACAGAACCCCGCCGCCTTTACCTTTTTTGCGCTCCAACAGATCATACACGCATTTGTTATAGAGGTATGTATAGTAGTTGTGCATCTTCTGCGGATCGCTCCTGTCAAACCAAACAATGCCGTCGGTTGGGATGCGTTCGCCGAAATCAGTCTTGAAGCAATCGACGCCCATATCGACAAGGGCTTCCAGTTTGGATGCAAACCAAGCCGCCGCGCCGGGGTTAGTGAAGTCCACCAAACCCATTTGAGGCTGCCAGCGATCCCACTGCCAAACGGTGCCGTCGGTCTTGCGGAGCAGGTAGCCTTTGTCCGCCGCTTCGTCGAAGAGGGGGGATTTCTGCCCGATGTAGGAGTTGATCCAAACGCAGATATGCAGCCCCTTGTCGTGCAGGCGTTTTAGCATGGCTTTCGGTTCGGGGAACATGGCTTCGTCCCAAGTGAAGTTGCACCATTCGTATTCCTTCATCCAAAAACAATCGTAATGGAAGACCGAAAGCGGGATACCACGTTCCGACATGCCGTCGATGAAACTGTTGACCGTCTTCTCGTCGTAATTGGTGGTGAACGAAGTCGAAAGCCACAGGCCGAACGACCAAGCGGGCGGCAGGGGGGGGGTTCCGGTCAGTGCGCAGTAATTGGCGACGGCGGCTTTGACACTGCCCCCGCCGATGATATAATAGTTCAGCTCTTCCCCGGCGACCGAGAACTGCACCCGGGACGCCGCCTCGGACGCCACTTCATAACTGACCCGTTCCGGGTGATTGGCAAACACGCCGAACCCTTTGCTGGTGACGTAGAAGGGGATGTTTTTATACGCGATGTCGGAGGCCGTTCCGCCGTCTTCGTTCCAAATATCCACACTCTGCCCGTTTTTCACAAAAGGAGTAAACCGCTCGCCGAGTCCGTAGATATACTCGTCCACACCGAGGTCAAGCCGTTCGCGGAGGAAAGCCCCGTCCGGCGTTGTAAGGTAGGCGGCCTGCCGGTGACCCGAGCCGGTCAGCGGTTTGCCGTCATAGGAGAAAGTGAGTGAAAACCGCCCCTTGACGAGGGTTGCCGCCATTTTCCCCGCGCGGACGATATAAGAAGTCTCCGTCTCCTCCAGTTCAAGTTTTTGCGGTTCGGTATAGAGTTCAAACGAGGGTGTCTTGGGCATGGCATCCTTGTAGTGATAATACCTGACACCCAGTATATCCGGCCTAGGCGCGAAAAGCTCCAGCGTCAGCAGAGAGCCGCCCAGCGTTTGTCCTCTGTGCGTCACCGGAAAGGGGCTGATAAAGACTGTTAACTTATCGCCGGAAAATCGAACGTCCCGGATCTCCGCCAAGGGGTGGGCGGTCACGCCCGGTTTGGTCATCCAAAACCCGTCTGTGAATTTCATATGCGATTCACCCTTCTATCGTTATTTTCGTTGAACATCGTATATCCGCGTTGGACGCGCCGATTTCAAAGGTCACGGCCTTATGTAAGGCTGCGAATGTACTTTTTTCTTCATCAAACAAGTGCAATTCACCAAAAGGGACAAAGAATGATACCGATTTGATCTCATTGGGCATGAACGGTATGCGCTCAAACCCGCATAGCTTCCGAATGGGGGATTTTACCGGCGTTCCATGCAGGACGGCGTAAAGCTGCACAACCTCGTCTCCGCCGTATTGGCCGGAATTGCGCACCGAACAGGATACGGAATAACCGTCTCCGTCCCGCTCTGCCGACAGCCCGCTGTATGCAAACTCCGTATAACTCAGTCCATGTCCGAACGGGTACTGCATCGGCTTATCAAAATACATGTATGTACGCGGGTGGTTGATGATGTCGTAGTCGTTGATGTCCGGCAGGTCGTCCTGAGAGAGAACCCACGTCATCGACAGCCGCCCGGCGGGGTTGATTCTTCCAAATAAAGCGTCGGCAACCGCCGTGCCGATATGCTGCTCTCCGTGAGCCGTATATAAAGCGGCGCGTACATGTTTCGCTTCTTTGGGAAAGGCGTAAGGAACCCCAGCGATCAGCGTCAGGACGATGTTTGGATTGACCTCACGCAGCCGTTCCAGCAGTCTTGTCCACCGGGCGGGGAAGGCAATGCCGGGGCGGTCGAAGCACTCGCGCCCGTTGACCAGCGGGTGGTTGCCCAGCGCAACGATCACCGTATCGCACCGCGCGGCCGCGTCCACGGCGCGGGAAAGCCCGTCGGTCAGCAGTACGCGCTTTAGGCAGCGCATGGTTTGATCAACGGATGCCTTGCCTTCGTCGCTCAACCCATCGCGGAAGGTCTCCCCGTGCGGGATAAAGCGGCCGGAATCTTCCTCGCGGAAGAACAGCTCATAGGTAAACCAGCCCCACAGGGTGTCGGACGTACAGCCCAACGTGCCGTCGGGGCGGACATTTAGGAATTTCCCTGTTTTAACCTCCCGGTAGGCCGCCGATGTGAAGCCATAGTCATGCTCATCAAAAACGCTCCTTGACTCCTCGTCGCCGTCGAAACAAACCGTCCCGTCGTCCTCCACACGGAGCCAGCCCGCGCCGTCATAGGATATGACGCAACAATCGTGTGTTTGCACCGTTTCGACCGAACCCTCCGGCAAAACGCCCCGTATGGCTTGCAGGGGTGTGACGGAGCTCGGAGGTCGGCCGGAGTACCAATCGGGCATGGTGACGTCGGCCAAGTCGCCGACGACAAGCACTTTCCCGCACGTTGATGGGTCTAGCGGCAATATCCCGTCGTTTTGGAGCAGCACGACCGATTTTTGCGCCGCCTCCAGCGCGGTTTGCGTATGCTCGTCACAGCAGAGCCGTTCCGGCGGGATGAAGGAGTACGGACACAGCTCGTCCGGGTCGAATTGCCCCATGCGGAACCGTATTTTAAGGATGTTGGTCACAGCACGGTCAAGGTCGGCTTCGTCCATCAACCCTTGTGCCAGCGCATCTGAAGCGGCTTGGGTGATCAATGCGGCGTCTTCCGGGAAACAGTCGACCCCCGCTTTCAGCGACAAAGCCATGGATTGGGCGTGTGTTTCGCAATAGTGATGCTGGGTAACCGTTTGGGAAAAGTCGCCGCCGTCGGCAACGATAAACCCCTCGCAGCCCCATTCGCCCTTGACAATGTCCTTGACCTCGGGATTGACGATGCAGGGGATGCCGTTGACTTCATTGTAAGCCGTCATCAGCGAAAGGGCTTTGCCTTCGGTGAACGCGTACTGAAAGACGCGTAAATAATACTCATGCTTGACCCGTTCGCTTACGACGGTCGAGGTAAACGCACGGTTTTTCTCCACATTGTTGCCGTAGAAATGCTTGGGGGCGCAGGTGGTCTTGACATAAAACGGATCGTCCCCCGGCAGGTGACCGCCACCCTGCGCGCCGCGGATCAACGACGCCGCCAGTTTTCCGGCCAAAAACGGGTCTTCGCCGTAGGCCTCTTCGGTGCGACCCCAGCGCGGGTCGCGCTCCATGTCAATGGTCGGGAACCACAATGTCAGCCAGCGGCCGCGCCCGTCGCGGTTGTAATACACCCGCGCCTCGGTGCCGATCACATCCCCGACGCGCTCCATCAACTCTTTGTCCCATGTGCAGGATAGCCCGATCGGCTGCGGGAAGACAGTGGCAACGCCGCTCGGCCACTGGTCGCCGTGGGTGCGGACGACCAGCCCGTGCGCCCCTTCGCCGCCAACGATATACGCCGGGATGTTCAAGCGGGGGACAGCCTTTTGCCGGGTGGGCAGGAAGCCGATCTTTTCCTCAGTCGTCATGCGCGATACGAGGTCGGCGACCCGCTCGTTCAACGGGCGCGCGGGGTCAAGATAATTGGGTTTAGCCAAACCGAGCCCCCCTGACCTTGTTTTTTGCCATGAATTGCTATATAATCAATCATACCACATCCAGCTTTTTTTTCAATCGCTTTTTTCGGATATTTTCATGGAGGGGGATGACCGCGTGAAAAGGCTTGCCGCCGTAAGTTTAGCCCTGCTGCTTTTGTTGCCGGCCTGTTGGCTGGACAGCAAAAACATTTGGGCGATTGAACCGAAGCTCACCTATGAAGAAGTACGCGGATTCACCGACGGCTTGGCTGCGGTGCAGCGCGGTGATATTATAGGAGGGAAATGGGGCGTTGTGAACGCAGCCGGGCGTGAGGTTGTCCCGTGCGTATATGATACGGTACGTCTTTATGAAGGCTCCGGCGGGTTGATTGCCGTCAGGCTTGATGGGAAATGGGGATTTTACGATCAAAAGGGAAGAGAGCTTTCTTCTCGCATATATGACGATATTGGATACGTTTTCAATGGTTTGCTCAATGTGGAACGTGACGGTAAAACAGGGTTTATTAACGCATCCGGCACAGAGGTCATACCGTGCATCTATCAGTTTCGTTTGTCCAGAGAAGCAATGCGGGACGGAGAACTATTCGCTGTTTGTCTTGATTATAAAATAGGGTTCATGAACGCGGCGGGGGAAGAGGTTTTACCCTTTCAATACGGAATATTGACTAGAGGGTTTAGCGAAGGTTTGGCGGCGGCGGGGCAAGGATATAAAATGGGGTATATAGATAAGAACGGACAGGAGGTCATACCGTTCATCTATGACATTGCCGAATCATTCAGCGAGGGTTTTGCCGTAGTACAGAACGGGTACGTCAGTAACAAACAATGCGGATTTATTGATAAGGCCGGTAATGAAATCACTCCCTTGACGTATGATGACGCTCGGCCGTTTCAAAACGGTTTCGCCGCAGTGAGGCGCGGTGAAAAATGGAGCTTTGTGGATAATACCGGAAATGAGATTGCGCCTTTTATATACGAACTGCCGTATGACAGTAACTTTAACGAGGGTATGGCAGTTGTATGCCGCGATGGGAAATACGGTTTCATTGACGAAACAGGGAAAGAGGTGATCCCCTGTACATATGAGAGGGCCGATGCTTTCTGTGACGGCGTGGCGGCCGTACGTCTGCCTGAATATTCGTATGGGTTTATTGACAAAACGGGACGGGAAATCATACCGTTTGATGTTTATTTTAAGGAAAGCTATTATATCCTTGCTCCATGGTTCAACGAAGGCTACGCGTCGGTACAGCGGTTTGGAAAGATAGATGACGGCGAAAACTGGCTGGCATACGGATACATAGATACATCCGGGAAAGAAGTCGTCCCCTTTACTTATGATATGACCAAGCCTTTCAGCGAAGGTTTGGCATGGGCGAAACAGGATGGCAAATGGGGCATCATCTCCCTCGAAAAACTCCAAAAAGCAACCGAACAGGGGGTACTCAAATGAAACTGCTTTGGCGGCTGGCGCGGGAGGCGTCCCGGTTCAAAGGGTTGTATGCCGTTTCTATTTTCTCCATGCTGCTGCTGACCGGGATCGCCCTTGTCCCGCCCATGCTGCTGCGCGAAATGACGCAGCTGCTGGAAGCGGGGACGGAGGAGATGGGACAGATCATGCGGCTGGCTCTGCTGCTTTTGGGGCTATACCTTCTC
>Ga0082212_10006061_pt1 | contig 16336 bp, 13 predicted proteins | sample TergutNt197P3_FD_71548 | JGI IMG/M metagenome (GOLD analysis project Ga0082212, IMG submission 71548) | Neocapritermes taracua P3 segment gut microbial communities from Petit-Saut dam, French Guiana - Nt197 P3 | ecosystem: Host-associated > Arthropoda: Insects > Digestive system > Gut ... | reverse complement strand
AATTACCGTTGAACCGAATGGTACACTGGGGCACAGATTCTTGATTCCGGGAGATATTAACGGAGACACCAGAATCAGTTCACAAGACGTGTCATTGTTGAACAGTAATTTCTCGGCTTACGGGCGTCCCGGATATAATCCCGACTTTGACTTGGATGCAAATGCAAGGGTGGAATCGCATGATAATTCTTTGCTGAATTACTACTTGAACTGTACGTTGAATATATACTCGGATACGTATGATTTTATCAGATGGTATTTATCCCAACCTTAGATTAAATAAAAACCACTATGTTAAGAAGGCGTGCCGAGAAGTACGCCTTTTTTATGAAGCGGAAAAAATATTTATCAAAGTATCTTTTATTAAAAAAATAAGCTTAATTAATCTTGAATCATTTTTATGATTATATTCGTGAAAAATTATTAAACATGAATAAATCTCAAAAAACAAACCCTTGGGCATGGATTCCATCGCTGTATTTTGTGCAGGGAATACCTTATGTGGCAGTAATGACAATTTCTGTTATTATGTACAAACGATTGGGAATATCTAATACTGACATTGCACTTTACACAAGCTGGCTGTATCTGCCTTGGGTCATCAAGCCTTTTTGGAGTCCATTTGTCGATTTATTCAAAACAAAACGCTGGTGGATTGTTATTATGCAGTTGTTGGTCGGCGCAGGATTTGCAGGAATTGCATTCAGTATTCCCGTACCGTTTTTCTTTCAGGCAACACTCGCGTTTTTCTGGTTGCTGGCATTCAGCTCGGCAACACACGATATTGCAGCTGATGGATTTTATATGCTTGCTCTCGATTCCAACTCGCAGGCAAAATTTGTCGGTATCAGAAGTACGTTTTATCGTTGTGCCACTATTCTCGGGCAAGGCGTTTTAATTATGTTTGCCGGATTTCTGGAAAGTGCGACAGGATTGGCACCGGTACAAATTGATATTGAAGCATCGCCGCAATACACGCAATCTTCAATGTTTATTGAAGACAGACATAATATTACGACACAAGAAGGAAAATTACATTTCGTAACAAACGAAGAAACTCTTCGCATCGGAACTTTCGGTGTGAATAAAGACAGTTTGCAACTATTTTTAGATGAAATTACAAGACTAAATCAAGAAAACGGATTTATACCCAAAGAAGATGCAAACGCAACTACTGCCAAACAAACAAACGAAAGTTGGTGGACAGCGAACATAAGCACACCTCTTGGCACATGGATTAAAAACACATTTGGCAGACCGGAAGATGATAGCAATGTTGCAATGGAATTAGCAGGAAATGTCGGCATCGCAACTGTTTGGCTCTCAAAAAGTCCTGACTTGGAAAAAGAAGTTGTATTGAATACGAATTTGAGCAGAGGCGACAAAAGTATTGCGCTCATTTTGGGCGACCGCTTGGTTTTTAACGAATTGAATTGGAACAAACCGGCTTATTTGGTATTTCAACTCGACCGAAAATTAAACACTACCGGCACAGCCGAATACAGAGGATTGTCGGGAAACATCGCTTTTGCTTGGTCAACTACATTCTTTGTATTAGCCGGATTACTAATATTTTTCAGTTTTTACCACAAATTTGCACTTCCAAAACCCGAATCGGATAAAGCAGCAAATGTTTCGACAAACACAATCTTGAAGAATTTTCTCCATACTTTTGTTTCCTTTTTCAAGAAAAAACATATTGGAACAGCACTGTTTTTCATACTCACTTACCGATTTGCCGAAGCACAGGCGTTGAAGCTTCTTACTCCAATGCTGCTTGATTCGCCCGATGCCGGCGGATTGGGACTTACAACCGGACAAGTTGGTTTGTCATATGGAACATTCGGAATTATTGCGCTTACCATCGGCGGAATTGTCGGCGGAATTGTCGCATCGCGAGGCGGATTGAAAAAATGGCTTTGGCCCATGGCTATGTCTTTGCTGCTACCAACTCTTTTCTATATTTATCTTGCCGTTTCGCAACCGGAAAGTTTTTTTATTATCAATGTTTGTATTTTTCTTGAACAACTCGGTTACGGATTTGGATTTACAGCATTTATGCTTTATCTGATATATTTTTCGGAAGGCGAACACAAAACAGCGCATTATGCCATTTGTACCGGATTTATGGCATTGGGAATGATGATTCCGGGAATGTTTGCCGGCTGGTTGCAAGAATTGATTGGATACGACCGTTTCTTTATTTGGGTAATGATTTGCAGCATTGTTCCGGTTATTGCGGTTGCTTTGTTGAAAATTGACCCGAATTTTGGAAAAGCAAAGACTAATTAACGTAAGTTGCTATTAATAAAAACAAAACTGTTGTGTTTAGAAAAAGTGAAAGCGTTTAGGCACACAAAACAAATAAATTATTTCCCACAAAGCCATTAAAAACACAACGTTTTTTTGTGAACTTTGTGGCTTTGTGGGAAACATTACTATAAAAAATATGAAAAAAATTATCTCAACTCTTAATGCTCCTGCGGCAATCGGACCTTACAGCCAAGCGGTAGAAGTAAATGGTACATTGTACATTTCGGGACAAATACCTGTTAACCCTGCAACAGGAAAAATAGTAGAAGGCGGAGTGACTGAGCAAGCAGAGCAAGTCATTGCCAACATCAAAGCCATTTTGGCAGAAGCCGGCTTAGGAATAGAAAACGTAGTGAAATCGACTGTGTTTCTTGCTGATATGTCGCTTTTTGGAGAAATGAATGAGGTTTACAAAAAACATTATATCAACAAACCGCCTGCACGATCAACCATTGCGGTAAAAGGTTTACCAATGGGCGCTTTAGTAGAAATTGAAACTATTGCAGTGAAGCTTTAAACCGAACGACATAAGTTAAACTTGCACCGGCAAGCATAGAAATTATAGTAAATGAAAGATAAGAATCAATATTTGTTAAGGAAAATTTGTGGGTTTTATATAATACTCGTACCTATTTACTATTTGCTAACATATAGAAGTGGTACATTATTTATGTTGTCTTCACCAATATTGATTGTTTTAGCAGGTTTTAATTACGGAATGTCGAAAGTAGAAAATATAAAGGCTCAAAACTCGGTATATGGAATGTTATATTTTATTGTATTTGCAGGACTTTTTTATGTTATTTTCATACTTAGCGATGATTTTAGTGGAGAACATATTGGTGCATGCATCATATTAGTATTAAGTATTATTTGTCCATTTTTTATTTATTGGTATTTGAAAAAGAAAAAAAGTGTACTCATTTCCATTTTTATTTTATCATTCAATTTTATTATTGTGACATTTCCTACTCTTATACTTGTCTTATTGAACGTTTTGTATGATTGATTATCTTGTACCAAATGAGAGAAAGACCAAACATATTAGTTATTTGCGGACGAAACAAAAGACGTAGCAGAACAGCAGAACATATTTTTAAAAATGACAACCGTTTTAACATTCGTTCCGCTGGATTAAGTCCAAAAAGTGATAGAAAATTATCAGAGAACGACTTGAATTGGGCAGACATAATTTTTGTAATGGAAGCCGGACAACGAGCAAGAATTTGGGGTTTATACAGACACTTAGAATTACCGTACATTGAAGTTTTAAATATTCCAGATGACTATGAGTTTATGAATTTGGAACTTATTGAAATGCTTTCAGATAGAATTAACGATACATTGAGAATAGTTTATAAATTTTAAAATTGTGTAAATACAAAGTTACAAATTCTATCATTCTCTTGCTTGCGACATCACAACCGTAGCACTTTCAACCTGTCCGCCAAGCGGTGGATTGAGTTTTTTTAGCCGTACTTCGGCTTTCGTAACTTGCGGAAAAGTTTTCATTATAGCTCTTAATATACGTCCGGCAACGTGTTCAATGAGTTTGGATTGAATTTGCATTTCGGCATTTACAACATCATAAACGAGTTGATAATTGATAGTATCACTTAGTTCGTCGGTTTCCGAAGCTTTTTGCAAATCAATATCCAATGTCAGCGTAACAATAAATGTATTTCCCGTTTTATTTTCTTCGGGAAAAACACCATGATAAGCGTGAAAAGTTATATTTTCGAGAATAAGCTGCATAAAAATTAATAATTAACGGCGATAATCACAGCCATTCTCAAATATTAATTATTAATTGTTCATTATCAATTATTTACAAATTCCATTCAAAACCGTCTTTCGTGTCTTTTATTTGAAAACCGAGTTCAGTCAGTTGATTGCGGATTTTATCGCTCGTTGCCCAATCTTTGTTTGCTTTTGCTTCCATGCGGATATTCAACAGCAAATCAATTGCTTTTTTGTAAGCGTCGTTTGAGCCTTCGGCAGTTGTTTCGACTTGTAAACCAAGCAAATCTTCCACAAAAATCTTAAATGTATCTTTCAGTTGTTGCAAATCTTCGGCATTAATCGTTGCTTTGCCGTCTGCCACAGAATTTATGTTTTTCACAGCTTCAAACAAATGCGAGATGACAATTGGCGTGTTCAAATCGTCAAGCAACGCCTCTTCGCATTTCGCTTTCAAGTCTTTCACATCAATGGTGCTGGCGTTTGATGCTTGCAATTTTTGTAAACGAGCATAACCTTCGAGTAATCTTTCCAACCCTTTTTCGGAGGCAATCAATGCCTCGTTGCTGAAATCGACTGTGCTTCTGTAATGTGCTTGCAAAATAAAAAAACGTATTGTCATTGGCGAATAAGCCTGTGTCAGCAATTCGTGCGTTCCTGCGAAAAATTCATCAAGTGTGATGAAATTTCCGAGCGATTTTCCCATTTTTTTGCCGTTGATGGTTATCATATTGTTGTGCAGCCAATAACGCACGCAATTTTTTCCCGTTGCTCCTACCGATTGTGCAATTTCACATTCGTGGTGCGGAAAAAGCAAGTCCATTCCACCGCCGTGAATATCAAATTGTTCACCCAAATATTTTGTTCCCATTGCCGAACATTCCATATGCCAACCCGGAAAACCATTGCTCCAAGGCGAAGACCAGCGCATAATGTGTTCGGGCGAAGCTTTTTTCCACAATGCAAAATCAAAACTGTTTTTCTTTTCTTCTTGTCCGTCGAGTTCGCGAGTGGTTTCGAGCAATTCGTCGATATTTCTACCCGACAAAATGCCGTAATGATGTTTTTTGCTGTATTTTTCTACATCGAAATAAACAGAACCGTTGCTTTCGTAAGCAAAACCATTGTCGAAAATCTTTTGAATAAATTCCACTTGCTCAATAATATGTCCCGATGCATGTGGCTCAATGCTCGGCGAAAGCACGTTCAGTTTTTCCATTGCTTTGCGGTAGCGATTGAGGTAATATTGCACCACTTCCATTGGCTCAAGTTGCTCAAGGCGAGCTTTTTTTGCAATTTTATCTTCTCCGCTGTCGGCATCGTTTTCCAAATGTCCAACGTCGGTAATATTGCGCACATAGCGAACTTTATAGCCTAAATATTTCAGCGTGCGGAAAAGAATATCGAACGTAATAGCCGGGCGAGCGTGACCTAAATGCGCATCACCGTAAACTGTCGGACCGCAAACATACATTCCCACAAACGGCGAATGTAGCGGCTCAAATAATTCTTTTTTTCTGTTTAGTGTATTATATACTGTTAATCTGTTTTCCATTGTTTTGATTTGTCGCTGGTTAAAAATGCTTTGCATGTTTCCCACAAAGCCACAAAGTCCACTAAGAAAACTTTGTGTTTCTTTGTGCCTTTGTGGGAAATATTTTAAAAATCCGCACTTTTCGGAGTTCTCGGAAATGGAATCACATCGCGAATATTCGCCATTCCGGTAACGAATAATAATAAACGCTCAAAACCTAATCCAAAGCCTGAATGTGGTGCAGTTCCGAAACGGCGCGTATCCATATACCACCAAATGTCTTTTTGTGGCACGCCCATTTCTTCGGCGCGATTTTTCAGTTTTTCAAAATCTTCTTCGCGTTGCGAACCGCCGATGATTTCGCCGATTTTTGGGAATAAAACGTCCATCGCGCGAACGGTTTTTCCGTCGGCGTTTTGTTTCATGTAGAACGACTTGATTTCTTGCGGATAATCGGTCAGTATAACAGGACGTTTGAAATGTTTTTCTACTAAATAACGCTCGTGTTCCGATTGCAAGTCGGTTCCCCAAGCCACGCGGAACTCAAACTTTTCTCCGTTGGCGATGGCTTCTTCCAAAATTTTGATGCCTTCGGTGTAAGTCAGTCGTTTAAAGTCGTTTGTCAATACAGAATTTAATCTGTCAATTAATTCTTTGTCGAACATTTCGGACAGGAATTTTAAGTCGTCTCCGCAATTATCCAATGCCCAACGAATGCAATATTTGATAAATTCTTCCGCCAAATCCATATTGTCTTCTATCTCGTAGAAAGCCATTTCGGGTTCTATCATCCAAAACTCTGCTAAGTGACGCGGTGTGTTGGAATTTTCAGCACGGAAAGTGGGACCAAAAGTATAGATATCGCCCAATGCCATGGCTGCTAATTCTCCTTCCAATTGTCCGGAAACGGTTAGGCTGGCTTGCCTGCCAAAAAAGTCGTGGCTGTAATCAATAAAACCTTTTTCGTCTTTTTTCAAATCGTACAAGTTCATCGTAGTTACTTGAAACATTTGTCCGGCGCCTTCGCAATCTGAAGCCGTGATAATGGGTGTGTGTACATACACAAATCCTTTTTTGTGGAAAAAATCGTGAATCGCCATTGCCATATTATGACGGACGCGGTAAATAGCGCCAAACGTGTTGGTACGCGGACGCAAATGTGCTATTTCACGCAAAAACTCAAGTGTGTGTCCTTTCTTTTGCAATGGATACGTTTCGGGGTCGGCAGTGCCATACACTTCGATGTTTTCGGCTTGTATTTCAACGCTTTGCCCTTGTCCTTGCGACTCTACCAATGTGCCGGTTACGGCAAGGCAAGAACCGGTGGTAATGAGTTTCAACATTTCTTCATCGAAACCTGCCAAGTCGATAACGATTTGTACATTATTAATTGTTGAGCCGTCGTTTAAAGCGATGAAGTTTACATTTTTATTGCCTCGGCGAGTTCGCACCCAGCCTTTTACCAAGATTTTTACGCCTGTTTCTTTTTGCTTTAACGCATCAACAATTTTAGTCCGTTTCATGTGTATATTTTTTATTTTTTACATTAAGGTCACATGGAATACGCCATAAAACATTCATTGCGCTTGGTGCAATTCTATTTTGCATGGCTATTTCATACTTCAATTTTGTTTTAGTAAACAAATAAATAGGTAATTTTTACCTTTTAAATATTAAGGATACAAAGTTAAATAAAAGTAGGGAAATTATGCGGGTTTTGGAGAAATTATTTGTGAGGTTTACTAAGAAGCTGTTTGAGTTATTTTCATCTGATAAAAAAAAGCCTCGTTAGAGGCATAATATTGGTAGAAAAAACGTTTCCCATCCGTTCTAAGTTCTGTTAGGAACGAGATATAAAACATATATCGTTCCTAACGGAACTTTAGTTGTGTGAAGATATTCTCTTCTACCAATATTATGCCTCTAACGAGGCTGAAAAAGCAAGAAAATTCAACGCTTGATTTGCATAAAATAACTCAAACAGTTTCTAAAACCCAAAACTCACCGATACCCTAAACGTTCGTCCCGGCATTGGATACCACATTACTATTTTGTAATTGTCGTCTAACAAGTTTAATATTTCGCCTTGAACAAAGAAGTTGTATTTTCCGTCAGAGAAAACAAAATTTCGTTTGAGCGAAATGCTCATATCAGCGTAACCGGACAGGCTGTTGTCGGCAATATTTTGTCCTGCGCTGTATCTTTTTCCCGAAATAATAACCGAATATGAAACATCGAACCAAGGCGTTTCTACCGTGCAACTTCCACTACCGGAAAAACGAGGTACATAAGCGAGCTGGTGTTTGTATGTTTGTTTTTTTTCGGTTTTGGTCATATCAAGCGCTTCTTGATATGTGTAACTCGCTTGCAACCAAATACCTCGTTTTTTATTGTACATAATTTTTGTTTCGACGGTGAGGTCGAGTCCTTTAATTTCGACTTTACCAAGATTTTCCATACTCCAAATAAAAATACTGCGCGTGGGCGAAGCGACTATTTTGTTCGTAATATTATTATAATAAACATCCGCGGTTAACCGTAGGGGCGAAATATTTTTCGTCCGTACAACATAAGTAATTCCGAAATTATATTGATTTGTGTTTTCGGGCAACAAACTTGGATTGCCGATGTTGATGTAATAAAGGTCGTTGAAACTTGGCAAACGGAAAATATTTTTATAGAAAAAACGCAAGCGTAAAGGCGAAAAATATTTCGTCCCTACAAATGGCTGATACGAAAAACTGACGAAAGGCGAAAGTTTTTGCTCGTTGATTCCACTTTCTTCATTTTTCAGTTCTTCGTTCACAAAAGTAGTTAGCAAACTTGCTGTTGCCGAGAAGTTTCTCGTAAAATATTTTGTCGAAAAAGCGGTTAATAGCGAATAGCGTTCGGGATAAGCAAAATCATCTAAATCTGCATCAAGGCTGTTGTAAAATCCGTCGCACGAAAGCGAAAAAGACAATTTTCGCAATGGTTTGAACAACAGCGATGTTGATAAATAGTATTCGTTTTGGTCGTAATTGTTTTCTATTTCTTGCTGGCTCAAATTGATGTAGAAATAGCGAAGATTGCTATTGTTGAATTTGGTATTTGCCTGCAAACTAAACAGATGCGAAAAGTCGTTTTGATAATGCGCTTGAGCGGAAAAATTTTTATCCCAAATGCGCTCCGACGAAGCAGTTGGATTTTCGAAAATAACCGCGCCGGGCAATCCTTGCTCGGATTGATAATAATAAAGTTTTAATCGTAAGTTATCTTTATCCGAAAATTGCCCGAACAACGATGTTTCCGCACGCAGTTTTTTTACATCGCTATTGTAGCGTTTTTCGTTTATGTTGTAATTTCCATTTTCAAATGTAAACGGATAGTTTCCATCAGTTTGTGCCCATTCGGAATCAACGGTAAGCGCAAATTTTTCGCTTAATTTTTGATTATAAGTTACAAAAGGATTGAAAAACAGGAAAGAACCAAATTTACTGCCGAGATTGACATTGAATTTTTTGTCTGCTTCAAATGTAGGCGATTTTGATTGAATGTTCAACACAGAAGCCGATGCAAATAGTTTGGCAGGTTGGAAAATATTATCGTCTTGTCCGCTTACGAGCGACAAACTTTCGACATTCGCGAGCGAAAATCGCCCAATATCAATTTGTCCCGTTTGTGCATCATTAACAGGAATACCGTCGATGCTGATAGCTGTGTGCGTGCTTCCCAAACTGCGTACTGAAACGGTTTTTATGCCGCCGATTCCGCCGTAATCTTTCACGGAAACGCCTGCGAAATATTTTACAGCATCGGAAACTTGAACGGCATTGAGCCTTGTGAGCTGTTGTGCATCAAGCGTTTGCAATGGTACGGTAGATTTTTCGACGGTTGCTTTATTTCCCGCAACTTCTATTTCTTGTATTTGATAAACTTTAGTGGTATCGAGTTGAGCAGCAATAGGTTGAGAAAGAAACAAGGAAATAAGGAAACAAGGAAATAAAGCGCGAAGGCACGAAAGCACGAAGGCGCGAAATGCAAACACAAAGAAACTATTTCGTGCTTTCGTGCTTTCGCGCTTTCGTGCTCTAATGATACATTTCATTGTTAATATGCCACTATATTATTTATGTAAGTTTTCTATTCCCGATATTTCGGTTGATGTTTCGCCAATCCAACCGTTTACTTGATTAACGGCGGTATAGATACGTATGAAATGAATTTCATTCAAATAAACAGGATTTCCTGAAGCATCTACTGCCCAATTGATGTCAAAATTAGAAAGTTCGCTGTTATTTGGGTGGTTGTCGGCATAGCCGTACGCATAAGCATACAAAAGATAATTACTGGGCGAAATTGATACACCATTATCGGGCAATCGGCTGCCATGAAAAACCAATTCGTTTTTGTTTTCCCACAACGGAAAATAAGATGATTGTTTATGATAATCGTTTCGCGGAACATAGCCTGTTGTGCCTTGATTGTCGCGCCACATCACATCGCCGTTTATCGGATTCGGTTTGTAATAAGTGATGCTGTAATTGTGAATGGTTTTTGGGTTGCGATATTCGCTTCCTGCCAATTCGTACCATTCGTCGTCGGCAATGCCGTTTCCGTTTACATCTTTCGACACCAACACAATTCCGGGTTCGCTGTTACCGCCGATGCCGAAATGTTGTTCATTATAATAAGCGTTTCCAAGTACTTTAAAATCGTGTTTTCCGAATATGTTTTTTATCGGTTCGTCGAAGCCGAGTGTAATGTAACCGCCAAAACCGCCGAGCGATACAGCTTCGCCCAAATTAATCAACACTTCTGAAATTCGTGCCAATACTTCGTCGTATGTTACTGTTTCGGGTGTTTTTCCTATTGGAAGATATGCTCTTTCTCCGATAAATTGTCCGGGCGCAGGGTGATAATCTATGACTCTCGAAATATGACTTTTGTGAGTTGGTTTCGAGGGCGAACTACTGATTTCAGACGCAAACAGCATCGCATTCGGATTTAGTCCAACATCGCTTATTTTGAAGTTGAGTGTACCGTTTTTTCGGAAACAATAAACATCGCCTGTGCTGGTAAAAGAACCTGCATCGGTTATATAAACATCTCCGTTCGAGGGATTTACGGAAATACCGTAAGGAGTTTGCAGTTTGGTTCCGTCTTTAATAAAATTATGGTCAATTATTCTTTCTGTCCAACAATCAAAAACCTTAATCGAATGCGTTTGCGTTACGAAATTGTAATTATATATGTAAGCAGTATCGTTGTGAATCGTAAAATTCAACGCTTCGATGTTGTGATAAGTTTCCGCCACTTCGTCGCGCTGCGTATCTATCCGCTGAAAAACAAAAGGACCGTTTCCGTTGTAACTGCCGCGTGAAGCCAGATACACATTATTGCGACTGTCCGGCATTATCCGATAAGGATTTGGGGCAACGGTTATTTCTTTTATTTTAGTAAAAGTAGGAATGCAAATAACCGAAACGGTGTTTCCCATGTTGGTGGAATTTCTGTCGCCCGAATTGCTCACGTACAATTTATTATTGGCAACACAAATTCCGTCGGGATAAGCGCCTGCTTTTATCACGGCTTCTACTGCAAAAGTTGCGGTGTCAATCCGACAAATAGTCGAGTCGAAACAGGCAACGTAAGCTTTGTTTTCGTGAAAAGTAATGTAGCGTGGGTGGCGGTTTCTATTTTGTGCGTTTCTTAATAAAATTTTTTGCTTGGATAGTCCTGTGGCAGCGTCAATTATCTCGATTATCCCGGAATTATCGACCACAATGTAGATGTTGGAACCGTATTGTTGCATGTCGTTGGCAGTATCGCCAAGTTTCCGTCCGTTTTTATCGAGAAAAATATCGCGTGTAAATGTTTTATTGCTGAAATTGTAGTAAGCAAGACTGCTTGAATTTTGAGCATAAAGCCCTTCGCAAAGAATGTATATACCGCCTTTTCCGCCTATCTTTTCCTGATGTAACGGAAAATCTTCCAAGTCCTTGCAAGAGATAAAAAGACACAGAATAATCAAGAGTGCAAATAATATTTTAAATGCAAGATTCAAAATTTACGATTTTAGATTTTAGATTTTAGATTGAAATAGCGAACTGCATCAGCCAATTTGAAATCTGAAATCTTGAATTTGGAATATTGAATTTTCAATATCTATCCCACGAGATATTGAAGTTAATTTTGCAAGGTAGGTCTTCTGACTTGCTCTTTCGTTTCAACGCCTTCCCATTCAAACTCGAACAGTGGCAAAAGTATTGTTGAAACTTTTTTAAGTCCCTTTAGGGATTTAGGGTTGAGAGCTTACAGCAGCGGGTCTGTTCAGGATTTGCACCTGATTCCCTTTTAATTACCTTTCCGGAAAGAAAACGGAATTGGTAAACCGTTGCGGTACAAAGATATGAATAAAAATGGAGAATGAAAGAGGGAAGAGGATTTTATTTAAGAAGAAAATAACCTCTGGGATCTAACAGGTTTTTAAAACCCTTTAGGTCTTAACTAAATATAGAGCCACAAGCCGGACTCGAACCGGCGACCTAATCATTACGAATGATTTGCGCTACCAACTACGCTATTGTGGCAGTAATTTTATGTGTAAATTCGACAGTAAAACGTTACATTTCTCTCAACGCATTGATAGCCGTTTCATTTTTCGGGTCTAATTCCAAAATGTTGTTCCAGTAGCTTTTAGATGTTGGAATATCTTTTTTGAGGTAGTAATAATATCCCAAATATCTGTAACATTCTACCAGTGGTTTTAAATCTCGCGCATTGTCTTTGTTCAACAGCAAAATGGTGGCTTCGTAATACGGTTTTGCTAATCCTAACTCAGTTTCAGGATCTAAAACGGTATTAGTGCGTGCTCGCCAAAAGTTTCCAAGATAGCTGTTCGGTGTTTTTTCGGCGACGTATGCAAAGATACTATCGGCTGTGCGAGCGTATTCATTTTTTTGTTGAGTATTTGTTGCGGCTGTCGCAGCAGAATAATTGGCTTGTCCCAATAAAAAATAATCGGCAACGGTTACTTGGTTTCCACCATCGGCAATGAATTTGTTGTAAGATGCTATTGCTTCGTCGTATTGCTCGAGCAGTTCGTAAACTTCTGCCATTTCTTTATATACGGAAATTTTTGCAGGATCTAATTCCAATGCTTTTTGATACTGAGCAATGGCTTCTTCTCGTTGTTTGTTTTCGGCAAGTAAGCGAGCGTGATAAATATAATCCAGCGCGATAAATTCTTTTCTCTCTTTTTTTATAAAATTATTGGCGTGTGCCAATCCTTCGGAATGTTTTTTCAATTCGTAAAGGTTGTACATCAGCAATCGGTTGAGTACAAGATTATTCGGGTTTTCTTTCAACCCTTTTTCGGTTATTTCCATCGATTTATGAAAATCGCCGCTGAAGAACAGCATAGATGCGTATTTTGGGTAATCGGCAGACGCAAATTTTTCGTTGTCCATATACTTAGCGTATGCTTTTACAGCATCGGCTAAGCGGTTGTTTTCGTAATATATTTCGCCCATTTCGCGATAGGGCAGATACGAATTCGGATCGGCGCTTAATAATCTTTGCATTGCGTCTATTGCCGATGTCATATTGTTGGTAGCGTAAATGCGAGCGAGTTTAACGTATGGTTCTTTGAACTTCGAGTCGAAATAAATGGCTTGGTCATAAGCTCCGGCAGCTTTTCCGTAGTCTTTGTTTTTAGCAAGCAGATCGCCTTCTAATGTTAAGATGTAGGGCAATGTTGCGTTCGTTTTTTTTGCTTCGGCTATTTTTTGAGCGGCTTTGTCTGTTAAGTTATTATCTAAATATGCTTTGATAACGGCATATTGTATCGCCATATCTTTTTTGTTTTTAGCGGCGATGTCGGACAATGTTTTTTCAGAAGCATTGATATTTAATTTTGCTTGTCCAATCCGAAATTATTGCCGGCAGATAATTCAACACAAACTTCATCGCATACACTCGCAACGGACTGAACGTCCACATTTACAAATGCTGCATTAAACATCAATGCAGCAAGCATATAGAAGAAATATTCGAATGCTTTTTTTGTCATAATAGTTGGTTCCGGTTTCGCGGCTCAAACATAAAACAAAATTTTGAAGTATTTATTGTGTTTTTGTACAAAAATTCAAATGTTGTCAAAAAAACTAAAAAAACCTGCGAAATTTCGCAGGTTTTTTTAATACTTTATCCTATAAAATTAGAATGTGAAAACAAAACCAACTTGAATAGCACCCAAAGTAAATGCATTATCAGTATTGGCTCCAATGCCAAAGTATGATTGAGAACCTGTTTTGTCGCCATCATACTTAGTAGTTACTGATTCAAAATTCAAACCTGCGAAGTTTAAATTTGTGTACAAACAAATTTTGTCAGAAAGGCTGTACAACACAACCGGAGTGATAGCAAATCCTAATACAGTAGCTCCTGATTTCAAACCTTCAGTTTCCTTGCCGTCAGCATCAAAGGAAGAGGGCTTTCCTGTTCCAAATCCAAGATTAAACGCTGCTTTTCCAAGGAGTGAAAATTTTCCGAATTCACAGAAAGTATAACGCACGTATGGCGATACACCAAACATAGTGGTTTTGAGTGACTCTGTTTTTTTATCATTAGCCCACTCGGTATGTGTACCTAATGTAAATTCTAATGCAATACCCACATCAAATTTGTCGCTTACAGCATAACCAACTTCGGGAAGAATACCAAATTGAGAAAAAGAATCTCCATTTTTGTTACCGTCTTTGTCTTTCCAAGCGCCATCAAGTTCAAAGCCCAAAGCACCACCTGCATACCATTGTGCACTTGCAGTCATCGTAGCAAAAACCAAACCTAAAACTAATAAAATTTTTTTCATAATGATAAATAATTTAGTTTGCCTACTCTATTTTTATGCTTTTCGGCTTCCGCATTTTTAGTGAAATGTTGAACAATTTTATTAAAATTCATGAGCAAAGGTACACGATTCTTTTTATTTTGTTCAAAAATTGTTGAAAAGTTTTCAACAATTGTTCATAAATCTATTTGAAAACGGAATTATCCCTTTTAGTCTTGCACATTAAAATATCACGGTACTCCGTACCTTTGACACACTCGTATATAATTGATGCTACAAATGTTATGGCTACTCTGTAGCCGAAAAAAGGAAGGTGCAGAGCACCTAAATAGTTGTAGTCGATGATATTTTGCCAAAGAATATTTAGGTGCAGAGCACCGTAACAAGATTAAAAGGGATAATTCTATTTGGAAATATGTGATTTTTCATTTGTCGACCGTTAATAATTGCTTGATGATTTCTTCGTCTTTTTTCAATTGTTCTGCAAGCAGTTGAACCGTCGAAAACTTTTGCTCATCGCGAATTCGTTTTACAAATAATATCTTGATTGTTTCGTTGTAAATATCCAGGTCAAAATCAAAAATATTTACTTCGACGGTTGTTTTTTGTGTGTTTGTTTCTACGGTTGGTCGGTTGCCAATGTTCAACATACCATTGCATAAATGCTCGTTTAGCTGAACGCGAACGGCGTATATTCCCGATTTGGGAAGTTGTTTTTGCTCGTCAACCGCGAGATTGGCTGTCGGAAAATGGATGCTTCTGCCTATTTTTTTACCGTGAATAACTTTTCCCGATAGAAAATAATGGTAACCCAAGAAATAATTGGCTTCCTCTATTTTCCCTTGGTCGAGCATTCGCCGAATAACGGAAGAACTTATCGCCACATTGTTTTCGATAAGTGGAACGGATTGTTCTATATCAATTCCCAATATTTCGCCATATTTTTTGTACTGCTCGAAGTCTTCTTCGCGGTTGTGCCCAAATCGATGGTCGTATCCGATAATCAAGTTTTTGACGTTTAGTTTGTCGTGCAATAGTTGCAAAAACTCAAAAGAGGATAGTTTCGATAATGCTGCCGTGAAAGGAAGTACACAGCAAAAATCAATATTCGTTTTTTGCAGCAATTCGATTTTTTCGTCAAAAGTATTGAGTAGTTTTGGTTGAAAATCTTGGTACAGCACTTTGCGCGGATGTTGGTCGAATGTTATGACTATGCTTTGAAGACCAAGTTTCTTGGCATTAGATTTTACTTGGTCAATCAAAAAGCGATGTCCGAGATGCACACCGTCGAAAAATCCGAGCGTAGCAACGGTTCCGGCATTTTCGAAAGATTGTATGTTGTTTATAAATTGCACTTGGTTATAACGTGTTGTTTTTTTTAAAGGCTTTACTTTGTTGTGTGTTCTTTTATTGTTCTCATCTCATTTTTTACGGAATTATTTCTTTTAGTCTTGTACTTTAAAATATTGCGGTACTCTGTACCTTTGCCATATTCGTATCTAATTGAAGCTACAAATATACGCTGCTCTGTAGCCGAAAAAAGAAAGGTACAGAGCACTTGAATATTTGTAGTCGATAAATCTATCCCCAATTTTTAGATTTATACAAAATTGCTCTACTTGCGTTTTCCCTCCGGGCCAGTCTTCATCCGGATCTCCCAATCCAATATCTGAAGTATCAGTCAATATTTTTTTTACTTTTTCGGGCGGAAAAGCTTCTTTATTGTTGGGATGTAACCGTATGTGCCAATAATTCATAAAATATTTTACTTACTATTATATTGTTTCTTATGCTATTCTTCGGGAATGATACCCAACGTCCCAGCGGCTTTGCGAGGTGGCGGCTTCACTGAACTTCCTGCGGGGTAGTAACGTGCAAATTTGTACAAAATTGTCTGCGGGGTTACTGCCGCCATC